>MDTA01165760.1_pt1 | contig 70490 bp, 59 predicted proteins | sample 811151 | NCBI WGS metagenome assembly MDTA01 (sample SAMN05326648, study PRJNA326480) | marine metagenome | isolation source: seawater | place: Indian Ocean: South | collected 2010 | reverse complement strand
AATTAATTATGAATGTATTAGAGATTTTGTTCTTATGTTAAATTCAAGAATATTAATAGGTGACGAAGTTTCTTTATATTCAGAAGTTGCCTCAATTGCAAAAAGTATAAATATGACTTTATTAAAATTTGAATAGATTAAATATTAATTTAAGAGTAAGTCTTTTTTGGGAATTAGATTTGGAGATTTACTTTCCCACCAATCAAGCCATCCAGGTAACGTACCTTCAGATGTTTTCTCACCAGTTTTTAAATTAATAATTAATGAATATATAAAATTTCCATCATTAGAGTTTACTCTGGAAGCTCTAAGGTAATTTCCTCCAAATTCTGGAGAGCATTCTCCACCAATTCCAGTGTGAGAAAAAATAAACTTTTTATCTTTAAAAATGCCTAAATTAATGTCCTTTTCATGCAAATAGTATTCAGGATTAGACTCATTTTGGATTAATCCTATTTGACATTCTCTAACTGCTTTATAAAGATACTTTTCTGCAATCAATACTTCTACAAATTCAATTGCAGGTCTAAAAGATGGAATTAACATACTAGCCAGGACACCAATTACTGAAATCACAATAACTATTTCATTTATTGAATATCCGAATTCTTTTGAAGAAAATAACTTTTCAAACAAAATATGTTTTTTAATTTGAACTGGTTTCATATTTTTAAAATTGTAATTTCTAATATCAATGTAGTGAATATTTAAGACTTAATTCATAAACAATAAAATAATGATTTTGAATAATAGATCAATTAATTAACTATTTATTACTTAATTTGTTGTTAATTTAAACAAAGTTAATTATATAGAAAGTAAATTATTGGCATGTTTTCCAATAATTTGTAATATTAGTAATAGATAAAAAAATCTTTTCAAGAAATGACAAAATCTTTACACTCTCATATTTTATCTCCAAAAATTAGGTTTGAAAAAATTAAGAAAATATCTTCATTAAAACAATTAAAAAATCAAGAGGGTTTTACTCTTGTTGAATTAATTGTTGTAGTAATGATGATAGGAATTCTCTCTTCAATCGCAATTCCTCAATTTATGACTGCGGCAGATAAAGCTAAACAAAAGGAGGCAACTGGTATAGTTTCTGCATTAGTTAAAGCTGCTACTGCTTATCAAACTGAATATGGCGTATTACCTATCAATGCAAAAGAATTATCTGAATATGCAAAATTTCAAGAATGCAATGCTGCTCAGGTTCAAACACGAGGAGGTGCAGTATGCAAAGTAAAAAACAACTCAGTTATTAGACCAGTCCCTGGTGATAGTACTTCTTTCTACACTACAAGTGGAAATTATTTTGTTCAATTTACAAATGGTGGAACAGAACAACAACCTCTTTTTCAAGTATTAGCTAATCCAAATGGTAACCCTTATTCAGCTAATGGTAGCGCAGTAACAGGATGCTACAATCCTGTTTATTCAATTTCAGAAGTTTATGAATATACAGCTAAGAGTGAGGACAAAGGAGTTCAAGAAGATTATAGAGATTGTACAGCTAATGTAGAGGAAGAAGAAAATGCTGCGGAATAAACTAATTCTTTTACTTTGAAAATATTACCAATAAAATAGAACTCTATATTTAAAATATGAGTTTTTCTAAAAAATATTTCAAATATATTTGTATAAAAAATAATAAGGGATTTGCAATACCTCAGATTTTAATGTTGGGAATTGGTTTGGCTATAGGCGTTAGTGGATTGATGGCTGCCTCTATATTAGGTTTAACTGGATCAAGAATAACAAGACAAGAGTTACTAGCTAAATCTTCCTCTTATTCTGGCATTACTAAACTTAGAGCATTGTTTAATGACAATACTGCTGGAAGATTATTTAATTATTTCTGGTTGGTTGATAATTGTTCAGATAAAGCAAAAGGATGTGATTCTCTAAAAGTTTCTGATCCATCTTCTGAATATTGGGCAGATGATGAATGGTGCAATAATGAAGAGAATTGTAACGGCAGACAAAAAGCACCTGTTTGCACTCCAAATGCAAATTATTCTTGGGCAGATGAAAAGCAAATAGTTGAAAACCTTTTTAGAAATTCTAATTATGTAGGGAAATCTATTGAGAATTCAAAAAGGGACTTCGAACAAGCATTCAATATAATTTCTACAAAATATATAGGTACAGAACAATCAGGAATTAATTCGATTTTAATAGAAGGTTTATCAATACCAAATAATACGAATACAATATCTGGCTCTAATAAATTAAGAGTAAATATTCAAGTTAATGGGGAGACTTCAGAATCAGGATTTGGTTTTTTCTCAGCTGGTGAAAATAATTCGGATAAAACAGATTCTCTTTTTATTGGTAATCTTAATATCATCCCTTTTAATAATGCTAAAGGTTCAATAATTTGGAGAATGAATGTTGATGATATTGATTCATGTCAGAACTTTAAAAAATTGGCTAAAACAGAAAATGCATCACTGCCAGAAAGAGGAAATGGAGGGATTTGGATTCAACCAATAAATTTACCAAGACAACCAAGATTAAAAAATGTTATTGATATTGGAACATTAATTTGTACTCAACAAAAATATGAAGAAAGGGAAACCAATTGCAAGTTAAGTGCTGGAAATTTACCACAAAAAACATTTAGGATTTATTCTCTTTTTGTAAGAGGACCAGGATCAAAATTTGAAGTCTCGACAACTGAAAGTTCTAAAGTCATTTTGGAGGTAATGGGAGATATTGATATAAGTAATGAAGGCCTGTTTTGTCATAAAAATGGTTCTGATTCTTGTGGAACAGGTAAACCTGAAAATCTGACAATATTATTTAAACAAAAAACAAACTCACAATTAAACAAACTGAGCTGTAACAGAGAATCTAATAATGGTGGAGTAAGACTTAATAATAATTATATTTATAAAAATATTGTTTATCCTATTGATAACAATAATTTACCTGGTCATAGTTTTCTTATTGATAAAACAGGAGAAAACTCCAATCAAAAATTTGGAGCATTTATTTATGGTCCAAAAACAACTTTTATTTCTTCGCAATCAAAAAATAAATGGGTTCAGATTACCAATAACTTAAATCCAGATAATGCAAGAATGATAATAATCTCAAGAGGTACTTATGGTTATGTAAAAAATACTTTAGAAAATTCTATAGAAGGCAATATTACAAATTTAATTTTAGATTCTGATTTAAGCCTAATACCTTATGGAGGAAATCAGGAAAATGATAATAATCTAGAAATTATTGGTATTGGAAAAAAAATTGATGTAATTCCTAATGGAACATTATTTAGTACTTCAAATGATAATGTCTTTCTAATCTTTAATAATTCAACTAAAAATTATCATCTTAGAAGTTTTCAAACTATAAATATAAATCGTTTAAATCTTTCTAGCATTCAATATTCATATCCAAGATCTTTTGCAATTTTAGATCCTGAAAATAGTCAAAATGATATAAATCTTGGAAATGATTTAGATAATAATTTAAATGTAAATAATTGGTTAAATGCATTTGATATAAAATTAGAAAAATTTACTCAATTTTTTCCAAGAAATTTTTCTGGAGCGGCTTGGGTTAAAAATTTATGTTTTGATGCTAGGGGTGAAAAATCTTGGGAATTTTCAAAAGAATTTATAGATAAATTGGTCTCATGGCATGGTAGTAATTTTAATTGGGGAATAAAATACTATCGAGGTAAGTCAATTATTCTTTGGGATACCCTTAGGGATTTTAATGTTAATTAAGCAAAAATTATTATGAATTGTTTTTTATCAAAAAATATTATGAAAGCAAATAAGGGATTCGGGATTGTTGATTCAATTTTAAGTCTTTCTTTGCTGGCTGGAATAATTACATTTGGGGTATATTTTTCATCTTTAAGACTAAGTACTGTTTATTCATCAAACCTTATCAGATCAGTAAATAAAGAAATTGAGAGAGATTTAGAGAGATTAAAATCTGATTTATGGAGTTTATTTTATAATAAAATTTCAGGAAATTATGAATTTTCTGAGGACGAATGTTCTGATATAACTACAAATATCATATATTTGCCAAGTTGGAATACTCAAGTGAATACGTTTGGAGAAGAAAAGCAATCATGGCGACCTGGAGAAGAAAGAAGCAAAGTATTTAAAGGAAATCAAGTTTTAATTACGAGAGAGCTAACAATTTCTACTCCTATTAATGATAAAGATCTAAATAAGTCAATAGCAACCATTGATTATAAAGTTAAATGGGGATTAGAAAATAAACATTGGTTAAGTATTGATTTAGGATCAGAGGCGCATAGTTGGTGCCAACAATTTATTTAAAATGAAAATACAAAATCATAAGCCAAAAATAAAAAATAAATATAGAGGATTTACTATTGTCGAAATAATTATTGCAGTTGGAATATTCAGCATTTTATCAGGTTTAATTCTTCCCAGTTTTCTTAATTGGATTAGAATAGAAAAAGTAAATTCCTATACCAGAGAATTAAGAGAATTTTTTCGAATCGTTAAGTTAGATGCTAGAAGATGGGGATCAAGTTGTTTAGTCAATATCAATGAAATATCTCATAATGGAGTACCCAAAGACAAAAAATATTTTGGTTATAAAGTTACCTGTGCAAATCGTCCTACAACCATTAATAATATGGCACCTGCAATTAATAATTCTATTTTTCAGATTATAAATAAAGAGTTTTTAATTACTCCTAATGGCAGAATAAGTTCTAATGAATCAATTATTGTTGTGATTGGATCTCAGTACAACACATCTGGAGCTAAGATTTTAAACTGTCTTGTTATACAATCTCCCACAGGTCATATCCTGAAAGGAAAATTTTTAAAATCTAATTGGATTACAAATAATATGAAAGTAAGTCAAGAGGATAACAATAATATTATTAACCCTGAAAAATGCAAATATTCTTAAAATATGAATTTTAAAAAATCGATAAAAAATGGATTTTCTATAATTGAACTCATTATCGCTGGAGCGATTTCAATTACTGTAATTGGTGTTGGATTTTCTTTATTACAAATTGCATTAAAAGGAAACAAAATTAATGAAACTCAAATGGGTCTTAATGGAAGAATTAATGATACGCTTGATTTTATTTTAGATGAAGTTAAGGCAAGTAAAAGAATAATTGATAATGAAAATGAAATTAGACAATTTAATCAAAACTGTACCTTCGCGGAGGGAAGTGAATTTCTATTTGGAATAAGCCTTCCAGACCAAGCATTAGTAAAAAGTGATTATAATCCTGAGGGTGATATATTCAGCCTAAATCAAGTTGAATGTCCAATTGTATATTCATTAAGACCTAGCTTAAATAATGAAAAAGAACCTTATTCTTTGATAAGATTCGGGCCACAATATAACGAAAGTGGATATTATATTTCACCATCATACATCCAATTTAAAGAAACGACTTTACTGGATGGGATTACTCAATCAACTAAATATAAGAAGATATCTTGTCCTAATGAGTGGAATGATATTAGAACTATCAAGGGGATTTCGTTCTGTATAGATGATTTCAAAAAGGCTATTGAAATCCAAATTGAAGCAAGTGATCTGCAATATGGTATTGGGAGTAAGGAAATAAGATCTATTGCATCTATTGGAGGTTTTACTTCTATTCAAGATGAGAAACAGGTGAATATTAACAGAGTAAATTTAGAAAATTTAGAGAATTCTTTTTCTTGTTTAACGGGTCAATGCTGTTGGATGGGAGTATGTCTGAAATCTAATAAAGTTACTTACATAATAGATAATTCATTCTTTATGAATGAAGATTATCTGCATCTAAACGGACAAATAGTTAATGGAACTTGGCAACCAATTGATAATCCTGAGATTATATCTCCTAGAATAAATGGTAAGAATTTATTTGAATTTACAATAAATAGTCTGAAACAACATATTAACAATCTTCCTTCTTCTAATAATGTTTCAGAGGAAGATAAAATATATATGCAAATAATATCAAATAACAGCGAGTCAAATTATTTATTCGAAGATGGACCCCAAGCTTTAACTACTGAAAATAAAATTGCTGCTTTGAGTTATTTAAATAATTTAACAGCTGAAGTTGAAGCAGAGATAGATCCTTGGTCTGATATTTGCGAAGCTTTAGAATCAGAATATATTGGTCACATGATCATCATAAGTGCATGGAAGCCTTCAACGACCGAAGCATCTTCAACTAAGTCATGCGTAGGATTAGAAGAAGGAAATTTTGAAATGATTGTAAATGAATATAATCAATTAATTAGAAGTAAATCTCCAATTGGAACTTTAGTAATCGATACCATATCTTTGTTTAACAATTTTTGTGAGGATTCAAAAAATATTTTTGCAAATAATTGGTTAGGTTCCTTATCAAAAGGTCCAGAATCTTATTGCATTCATATCAAATAAATTAACCTATTGTCTTAAAAATATTATTTGATATCTTCTATAACATCTATAGATGATTCATTTTTATATTCAAGATTATAATCAGCAATATTAGATGTTCTATCATTTAAAACATTTGGTGTAACCAAAATTATCAACTCTCTCCTATCTTTAGAAGACTGTTTAGATCGAAACATACCACCTATTAAAGGTAAATCTCCAAAGATTGGGTATTTGTAAAGTGTATCTACGTCAGTTTCTTGAATTACACCTGTAAGGACTAATGTTTCACCATCTTTTATACGTATAGCTCCAGTATCAAGCCTTCTATTATTAATTTTAGAAACTGAACCACATCCGACTATATTAAAACTACCAGAAATTCCTGTAACAATAGGTGTCATTGTAAAAGTGACATAATTATTTTGGTCAATACCTAGGATTTTGGCACCTAATTTGACACCAACAGTTTCATAGCTATAAGAACATGAGCCTCCTTCACTTTTCGTAGCATCAATAGGGACTTTATCTCCAATTTCGACGATACCTTCATTTCCTACTTTTCTACCGATAGTACTACCATCTCCTGCAGAACCAGATGATTCACTAAGTAAAAGGGTTGGACTAGCTAATACTTTTGTAGAACCATTTTCAATACTTGCTTCTAATAAACCGAAGAAAGATTTATTTGTAAATAATGTACCTGGGTTAGTTGTAGGCTCCGTCGAATTACCTTCAGGGAAAACCGGTAAAAAACTACCAAAGGCTGACTTTATCTTACCTTGCCTACCGATTATGAATGCGTCATCTAGTCTACCTCCATAATCTTTCATAGATGAATTTTTATCTGACAAATTCACATCAAGGACTTTCACGCTTAAAGCGACTTGTTTTTGTTTAATATCTAGTTTACTTAAAAATCCATTTGCTAAATCAATAAGATATTTCTCGCCAACCATAGTTACAGTTTGGAGGCGTTCATCTGTGGTTGCAATTAGACCAATTAAAGGTCCAATAGTGGCACCATAAACTTTAACTGATGTCTCTGATTGATCAGTAGTTGTTGAGGATGTGGAAGCACCCTGAACCGCTTGAGATTGTGAAGCACCGGAAGTTACAGAAGTTGTGATTGTAAATGTTTTGGTAACACTGGCACCCAGATTAGCTAAATAATCTGCCGCAGAACTTGCGCTAATTTGATTCAATTGATAAACGTCTGTCTCTCTAGTGTCAAAAACTGTATTCCTGACATTAGGACCAACATAAAGAATATTATTATGCAACTTTGCTTGTAAGCCACTCGCCAATAGGAGTGAATTAAAAGCTTTTTTATAGCTGACTTCTCTTAATGTCATAGAAATTAATCGTTGATTGTCAACTTCAGTTTCCTTATTAGGAGTATTCTTAACCCAAACAAATCCATAATTTCCAAGCTCTGCTAAATATTCAAAAATTGCTTTTGCTTTAGCTTGTTTAAAGACTAATGATACTGATGGACCATCTATGTCTAAAAGATTTGGATTTTCAATAGATGAAGATAACAAATAATTATTATTTTTATAAGTATTAAGTTCTTTGGGAAATTTTTTAAAATTTATTAAATTTTTATTTTTAATTGATAGTTTTTTAGATGAGTCATAATTTAAAATATTTTCCACAGAATTAGCACTATTAGACAACAATGTAGTTAGAGCTAATAATGAGATTGATCGTCGGAGAGATTTTCTATTTAAAAACAAGATAATATCTCAAATTATTAATAATAATAGCAATATAGATATAAATTTACAAAGATTTCTATTCTGATTAATTTTGTTTTTTTATAAAGAGTTAAAAATAAGCTAATTTTATTTATTTAAAGAAGGTATTTTTAAAACTATTTTAGTTTCAACATTACCAGAATCAGTCTGATTGTTTATGTTCTTGATATCATCATAGGAAATTAATGGCTCATTTTCTTTATTTAATGGAATTATTATTGAATTATCTTCTCTATTATTTTTAGTCATCGATTCAGATGAATTTTGTAAAGAATTAACCTCCAAACAATAAGGTATAACAATAACATCAAACAATTGAATTTCTTTTAAAAAACTTATGACATCTAAATAATCTGATTTAAGTGTTAATTCAAAATAATTAGGAGAAACTAGCCCTTTTGATTTTTTTTTATTTTTCTTTCTAACTGATTTAAATTTTTTAGATTTTTTTTGAAATTGAGAGGCTTTACATAATTTTGAACTATCCGTTTTGAATATGGGAGAGAAAGAAATAATATTCACATCTGTTTTTTTTGCAGTTTCATTTAATAATTGAGCAATAAATATAATTTGTTCATTCTTTATGAAAGAAGAATTTACTTCGCCAATTTTAATTTTTATTTCTTCAAATTTAAGACTTTTATTTTTTAATTCAGATATTTTGTTTGGCAAACTTGTTGATTCACTCTTATATTTTTTTACTTTACGAAAAGATGAATTAATTGTTTGAATAGCAGGAAAAAATAAAAAAGTTGTTAATAAGGAAGCACTTAATAAACCTATTGAAGGTTTAAGGTATTGTGAATTACGAATATCATATAATAATCTTTTATAATTTAATTCTTTTAAATCATCAATCTTAAAATTCTTGATTTTCTCTAATATAGAATTAAGTTCAATAGCATTTAATTTTTCTGCGTAGCTTTTAAATAAATTTTTATAATTTTTAAATTTCACTTTAATCTAACCTCTTAAAATTGATTTTAAATAATTAAATCTCTGTAACTTCTTAAGTAAACCATTTGCGTTTGATTCTTTATATAGATTCTCACGTTTTTTTATATCAATATTTTCTGTTTGACCATATATTTCTAAATCAAATTTAGAACTTCTTTTATCTCCTTTTTGAGAATTAGTTTCCACACGATTAATTTGATTTATAGTTACTGAAGATTTCTTAATAACAGGAGATTCAATAATTAAAGTAATAAATTCATTTAATGAGTCTAGATTGAAAGCACTTAGATTAATATCGAATCCATTATCACTAAATGAGTAGCTTATAATTTTAACTCCCCTTGGAACAGAATTCTGCAAATAAAATGCAAATAAATATGATGTTGTTGCCTGCGAAAAATATTCTTCAAAATCATTTAAAGTTTTTTTAAATCTTTGTTTAGATGTATCTAAATCTGATAATTTTTTTGAAATAAGTAAGTATTGATTATGATCAGATTCTAATTTCTTAATAGTGGTATTTGGAAATATATCTACTACGTAAATACCAAAACTTAAAATTAAAATAAAAAATGATGGATAAAATATTTCCGCATTTCTATGAAATTCTTTATATAAAAAAATTATCTTTTTATCTAAACTAGCATCTGAGATAAGAAAATTGGGTGGAGCAGGCCTTTGCCAAGGACTTAATTTGGAATTCTTAAAAGCAAAATTATACTTTATACGCATGATGATAATGTTGAAACCAAAGAGCAAATAATGTTATCAATAGATTTTGATACTATTTCATGTATTTGCATATTTTTGGGTTTATATAAATAATTAGCTAAGTTTAAATCTGATATGGGTTTAAACTCCCTAGGCAAAGATATTTCAGAATTTAATAATTCATCTAATCCTTTTCCCATAACAAAAATATTTTTTGGTAATTCTTGATTTGTATCTTTCATTATTATTTTAACCGAATTATAAGCTCTTTCAAAATAACTTTTACTTGATTTACCCAAATCATCTGTAATATAAAGTGAATATCCAAAGGGTAATTTATAAGTATTTAATTCAGCTAATTTATTCCCAATTAATACAGTTGTTTGTGTAGATTCAATATCAAGTAAAACAATAATTTCTTCTTTGATTTTTTCAGTTATAGAATCAAAAACATGAGCAGAAGCAGGAACTATTCCGATAATAGGTGTATTAATTATTTCTAAGGTATCTGTCCAACTTTGAATAAAATCTTTTTTTGAATAAATAGTTCTTACTAAACCTTTTGCAGATTTACTATCAGCCATTCTTAGAAAATCAACTAGTGTATTTGCTGGCAAATAAGGACTCTTAGATTGAACCTTACTATCAGAATTGGAAATTTGTTTCAAATCAGAAGTAAAAAAAGTATGAATATTAAAAAAAGAACTTGATAAAACAATCAATAATGGCGAATTAACTAGATCTAGAAGAGTAAAAGAGTCTAATAAAATATTTGCCAATTCACTTGAATCTTCAACTAATGAATCACCTATAATAGTACTTGGTATGGGAAGTTCATTTAAAGCTGATAATTCTATATTATTGTTTAGATCAATAATTGCACTAGCAATTATTAAATTATGATCTCCATAAAATATTAAACCAATTTTTTGATCATATTTTTTATTAATATTGTTTTTAGGTAACTTTAATTTATTTTCAAAGATTTTAAATTTCTTTATTAGATTATAATTTCGAAAGAAAATATCCCTTAAATTATCCGATTGTAGGTTAAGTATATTTTTCTTATTTTTATTAAATTTTTGAATAAAAATTTTATGTAATTTAAATTTATTAACCTTTTTTAGTAATTTTTTATATTCTTTATTTTGTGAAATTCCAGATAACAAAGAATTAAATTTCTTTGATTTCTTCACTTTTTTATTTGAAATCTTATCTAACTTTAATTTATCAATTTTATCAAGTATTACTTTATATCTTTTAGTTTGTGAAAGGTCAGGATTAAAAAAGAAAGATTCTAAAGTGTTTTTTAGTTTAAATTTTGATAAGAAATCTGGATAAAACATTTTTTTAAATTTATTTAATGTTCTTCCAATATGTAGTGACTTATTTAATTTCATATTATTTTTTCAAAATCTTTTAATTTCATTCTAAAATTCTTAGACCCATTCGAGATATCAACCGTAAAATTCTCTAAAGAAATAAATTTAATAATAAATCCATTTTTAAGTATATCTCCAACTTTATAAAATTTCTGTTCATTATCTGTTTCTATAATCGCAAAAATCTTATTGTGAGCTTTAGCTAATCCTTTAAGTCTTAAACTTGAATATAAATTTTGTATTAAGGGAAATTCACTTTCCAGAGGTTCTTGAAAAGGGTTTCTTTCGAATTTTACTTTGGTTGAGGAACTTTTAATATTCCCCTTTGGCATAGGAATTAAATTATTAGTAAATTTATCGCCCTGATTAAATTCTTTGTTTATAGGAAGTGAATGTATTATTTTCTTTTCTTGTGCCAAAAGCAGAGTATTTCCATAAAAAATGTAGGTGATTAAAATCAGTAAGGGAAATTTAGGAATTTTATTGACTATAAGATTTTTCATAAATCTGAAAAATATTTAAAAATGAATCTAATACAGAAGTTTAATAAAAATTATAGCTTTAATTTTAAATAAAGTAATATATTTATAGTACGTTTATTTAAAAATTAAAATTAATTTAGAAATTATTAAATTATTAATTTAAGTTATGATAAAGAATATTATTGATGCAAATGAAATAAGTAAATTTCTTACACCTGAATTGTGTGAAGATGCTGGAATAATCATCACTAATATTGGCGATCAAACATTAGATTTAGGTGCAATGAATCTGGATTATATTAAAGTTAAAAAGGTAATTGAGACAATTGAAAGTAAATATAATTTGAAGGTCTCTTTAAAACAAATTACATCTTTAGAATGGGAAAGTTGGTTCGAGGTTACGCATGCTACTTCAGTAGAAAAAATTCAAAAAAGTTCAAACCAAAATGGAATTCAAATAGAAAAATTTGATGAAGAAAAAAATTCTTATAAGGATGAAAAAAACTTTCAAGAGGAATCTAATTTAAAAAGTATTCAATACGATCTTCAAAACGAGAGTGAATATTTGAAAAATGATGAGATAGAACTTATTGATGATGAAAACGACGAAGCACTTATTAAATTGGCTCAGGCAAATATTGGAGATGAATCAGAGATGGATAATGATATTTTATTTGGGGAAGAACTTACTGCCTCAAATGATCCTGTCATATCCGGTGTAGCATCTATTTTAAGTAAATGTTTTACATTAAAAGGATCTGATATTCATGCAGAACCTCTAGAAGATCGTTTACGAATAAGATATAGAGTTGATGGAGTTTTAAAAGAAGCTTTTGCATTTCCAAAATCACATGTCAACCCAATAATTAGCAGGATTAAGATAATGAGTAAGCTTGATATCTCAGAAAAAAGATTACCTCAAGATGGAAGAATTAGATGCCTTTTAAGAGGAAGAAAGTCTGACTTTAGAGTGAGTACTTTGCCTGGTAGATGGGGAGAAAAGGTTGTTCTGAGGGCTCTAGAAAGTGATAATTCAGTACTTAACCTTTCAAAATTAATAACTGAGAAGGATGAATTAAGTCTAATAAAAAATATGTCTAAATCTCCGTATGGAATAGTAATTGTAGTTGGACCTACTGGAAGTGGTAAATCAACTACTTTATATTCAATGCTTAGTGATCTTAATGAACCAGGAGTAAATATAAGTACAGTAGAAGATCCCATAGAGTATTCACTTGATGGAATTCATCAAGTGCAAGTGATTAGAGAAAAAGGTCTGGATTTCTCTAGAGCCCTAAGATCCTTAATGAGACAAGACCCAGACATTATATTAGTTGGAGAAACAAGAGATAAAGAAACAGCTCAAGCTGCAATGGAGGCTGCTCTTACAGGACATATGGTTTTTACAACATTACATGCCAATGATACTGCAACTGCAATCACTAGACTTGCTGAAATGGAAATACCACCTTATCTTATTGGAGCTTCAATCATTGGAGTTGTTGCTCAAAGATTAGTTAGAAAAGTTTGTAAATCTTGTAGTGAAGTAAAAAAAATAGACATAAGAGAGAATCATATAGCATGTAATCTTGGAGTAAAAAAAGCAAGATTCCTCTTAAAGGATAAAAAAAACTGTTCTATATGCAATGGCAGTGGTTATAAAGGTAGAGTAGGTATTTATGAAGTAATGAAAGTAAATGACTTAATAAGAGATTTAATAATGAAGCAATCAAATGCTGATCAAATAAGAGAACGTGCTTTTGAAAAGAATGGGAGAAGTTTATTAGAATATGGTATGAATCTTGTAAAAAAAGAATTAACTACAATTGAAGAAGTAGAACGAGTTTGTTTACTTAGTGAGAATCGATCTGAGGAATTATGAAATTAATCAATCTAATGTCGGAATTAGTAAAGAGAAATGGCTCTGATCTCCACTTAACCGGAGACAGTTATCCTTTTTTTCGTATACAAGGGCAAATATTGCCAGCATCAAGTGAAAAATACTCCACTAATGATCTGAGAACTGATCTTGTACAACTTCTAGGTTCAGAAAGAATAAAAAATTTTGATATGGAAAAAGAAATGGATTGTAGTTATGGATTAGAGGGTATTGCCAGATTTAGAATTAATATTTTTATAGAGAGAGGTAAGATTTCATGTGTAATGAGAGCTTTAAACAATGCAATACCAAGTTTCTCAAAAATTGGTCTTCCGGATAGTGTTCAACAGCTTTTAAGCAGACCAAGAGGATTAATGCTTGTTACTGGTCCAACTGGATCTGGAAAAACAACAACTTTAGCAAGCGGAATTGATTGGATCAATAAGAATTATGCTCATCATATTTTGACTATTGAAGACCCTATCGAATTTATTTATGAAAATAAAAATTGTCTTGTTCGGCAAAGAGAAGTTGGAGAAGATACTTTATCCTTTTCAAATGCCTTGAGATCAGCATTAAGAGAAGATCCTGATATAATTTTAGTTGGTGAAATGAGAGATTTGGAGACCATAAGTTTGGCTATCACAGCGGCAGAAACTGGGCATTTAGTTTTGGGAACACTCCACACTTCTTCTGCATCTCAAACTATCGACAGAATAATCGATGTTTTCCCGACTTCTCAACAAACGCAAATCAGAGTACAATTATCTTCCTCCTTGATTGGAGTTATTTCGCAAACCTTATGCAAAACTATCGATAATAAAAGATGCTTGGCAGCAGAAATTTTAGTTAATAATAATGCTGTTGCTAATTTAATAAGAGAGGCAAAAGCATCTCAAGTATATTCACAAATACAAATTGGCGGAAAATTTGGGATGCAAACTTTAGAACAATCTTTATCTGAACTTGTTGCTAGTAGTGCAATTACAACTGATGAAGCATTATATAAATGCAATAGACCAAATGTTTTAAAAGGTTTATTGGATGAAATTAATAAGGAAATAAATAATTAATCTTATATGTACTTATTATCTTTTAAATAAAAATTGTGGACTATAAATACATTGATAATGGCAAATTAAGAAGGCTTATGCAAAAAGCAAGGCACAAAAGAAAAGTCCTTGATAATCCTAATAAACCTCTGGAACATAAAAATTCAAAAATAATTCAAAAATATAAGAATGTTATTTCTATTCCGGAGAAGAATCAAAATCTTAGAAAAAAAGAAAAAAGTAAATTATCAATACTTAAAACTTATGTCGAACTAAAAATTCAAGAGAGAAAAGAATTAATAGAAGGGGATATGACAGGCCTACGGGAAAAAAGGAAAATATTAAAACCAAAATCAATGAAGGGGAGAAGATTAAAAAGTCCCCCAATAAAGGACTTAGCTGTTGCCACAAAGCAACTTTCATCAATGATCAGGACAGGTTTACCATTATTAGAATCATTAACTATTATTTCTGATACTTCTGAAAATGCCACTATAAGTTATTCATTTAAAGAAATCGCCTTAGGAATAAGTAAGGGATCTACTATGTCTGAAATGTTAGATAGATATCCTGAAGTTTTCAATGAAATGTATAGAGCACTTGTTAATGCTGGAGAAACCTCTGGATTGTTGCCAAGTACTTTAGATCGCCAAGCAAAATTATTAGAAAGTCTGGCAAAAATAAAATCTCAAATAAAAAGTGCCATGGCTTATCCATCGGCAATAGCAATACTCACATTGATAATTGTTTTTATTATGATGCTTTTTGTGATTCCAATTTTCGTAGATATTTATGATCAATCAGGAGCACCACTGCCAGGAATTACACAATTTTTAATTGACTTATCAGATCAACTTAGATCAACTCAATTTTATTTCAAAGCAATTCCATCTTTAATTGCTTTTTATTTATCTTTTAAATATTTTTCAACTAGATCGGCATTTATTTGGTGGTATCACAAAACTCTTCTTAAATTACCTATTACAAAAGACTTAGTTACAAAATCTTGTTTGGCTAATTTTTCGAGAACTTTATCCTCGCTCAATAGTGCAGGAGTTCCTATCTTAGAGGCCTTAACAATCTCTAAGAAAACTTTAAAAAATAGGATTTTTACTAGAATCATTGAAAATGCTTATGTAGATATCCAAGCAGGCAATCCCATGCACAAAGCGTTTGATAAAGAATCAGTAATTCCCATAATGTTTACATCAATGTTTAGGATTGGAGAAGAAACAGGTGAACTTAGTGAGATGGTTACAAAACTAGCTGATTTTTATGAAGATGAAGTTTCTTCAAGTGTCAAAAGCTTAACTTCAATATTGGAACCGTTAATGATAATTTTTGTCGCTGTTTTTGTAGGAATTATACTAATTGCAATGTATCTACCTATGTTCAGTATGATGTCTACTGTCGGTTAAAAAATTATATTTAAAAATATCTCATTACCAAAATACCAAACCATTAATCCTGACATAGCTAAAAATATTCCAAAAGGTATTTCTTGATTACGTTTTATTTTTTTAAGAATTAATCCAAAAGTTATAAAAATCCCAGATGAAATAAACGCCAACCAAATAGATATTAATAATCCTTGTATTCCCAGCCAAGAACCTAATAAGGCACTTAATTTCGCGTCCCCTCCGCCCATTACGGGTTTATTATAAATTTTTTTACCAATGATACTCAATAAATAAAAAATAGAAAAACCTATAAAAGTAGCAGTTGTTGTATAAATTAAGTGAATAAATTGATAAGAATTACTTAAAAGATCAATAAAAAAAGAGGTAGTTATTCCTAAAAATATTCCTTTTGAAGTAATAATTTGAGGAAGCCATAAGTATTTAAAATCTAAGATTGCTAGGGTAATTAATATAGGTATCAATATACTTCCAAGAAATATAATTATAGATGTTGGCTGTTTAACATATATTGTAGGGTGCGCATAAAGATTTAAATACACTAAACAGCCTGTACATAATTCAATTATGGGATATGAATAGGAGATATTTTTTTTACATGTTCTGCATTTACCTCTCAGGAGGAACCAGCTTATTATTGGTAGAATATCAAACCATTTAATTGATGTATTGCATTTTGGACATCTACTATTTGGATAAACTATTGATTGATTTAAAGGTAATCTATAAATTACAACATTAATAAAGCTACCTACACTACAGCCAATTATAAATAAGTAAATACCAATTATTTCCACTTTATAGTCTAAATATGATAATAATAAATTTTATACGAGAACATACCAGACTTCCTAAATAAAAAGAAGATAAGAAATTATTATTCAACTAATATATTTCTTTTGTCAGTAATTTTGTTATTATCATGATTATTCTTTAAAATTAAATTATATTTAAGTTAAGTTTAAAAATAATGAAATTATAAAAAGATAAAATTTATAAAAATATGAAAAAATAAAAAAATTTTTAATATCCTTAAAAAGCTAAATATTAATGCTACTAATAAAATTTTTACTAAAACTTCTATGAAATAAATAGCTGAATTCTTTTTACTAAAAAAAGTACTGCCTAAAATATCAAATTAAGCTAAATAAATCTAAAAAGAATTTCCTTTAAAATTGGAAAAACTCTAAATCTATTATTATTTTTTTCTTTAGGTATTAGAAAATTCTTGCAGAATTTTTCACTATTTCCTACAAGCTTATCTAATTTTAGTTTGGCTTCTTTATACTTTTCGCTTTTTTTATCGCCAAGTTGATACGTACATAAGAATTTCAATCTTTCATTCTTAGTTACAGGTTGAAATTGCCTGCCTAGAATAAAAATTGTAAATGAAAGACTCATGAAACCTGTAAAAATAATGATTGATGAAATAACAGGCGAAGAGAAATAAAAACTATTTTTTCTTTTTAGTATTTTTCTAGACTTAGAATAAACCTTTTTCCCTCTATAACTTTTTCCCCCTCTAATTTTATTTTGAGATGCTCTTTTATTCTTTTTCCTGAACAAATTTCTCAAAAAATGCACTTATTCTCTTTTTGTATCGTTTCAAAGGTCTTAAAACAAGCTTTAAATACAAAAATAAATTTTTATTGAGTTTGAAATATCCTCTCAGATCAAATAATTTTCTTTACTTAAATTAAAGTTAATTTAATTTACTCTTTCCAATAATTAAAGTGTAATTTTCTTAGTACTTATAATTTTATAGTTTACTTAATTAATTTTAGAGTTTAAATCTCAAACTTTAATGTGAATTCTAAATTTTTTATTTTCAAGTTAAATAAATTAAATGATCCTACTCTTACATTGTTATTATTTAATTGCGAATATCTTTAATCAATTTTTAAATTTTGTTTCTTTTTATTGATTATTTTAATTAGAATTTTTTCCTCAAAAGATATGAATAATTGCTTTAGTCAATATTAATTTAATAGCTCTTATTGAAATTTATTAAATATTTTTCAAATAATGAATAGTTTTTTATTAATCTATCTTTTTTTATGAATTAAATCGTTAACATAACTAAATTTATATTTCAATTTTGTTTCCATATAAATTATTATTGGAAAAATTTAAAATAAATTGATATACATAAAAAAAGAATTAGAATTTAAGGATTTTTAAAGTTGGGTAAATTTGTAAAATTTTATCAGTGATCAATTACTCTAATTATCTAAAATTGAGCAATTTTTGAAAAAATGCTTTTAGTAAAAATTAAAAGAAATTTCAATAACTTAATAAAAAAAGACTATATAAGAATAACTTTTTTAATTTTTATAAGTATTTCAATTGACTATATTTGGTTAGATTTATATAAACCTATTCCTGCATGGGATCAAGGTTTTCATCTGGGAAATGTTTATAAATATTCTAATTTAATAAAAGATATTAATATCGTTAATAATGAATGGTGGTACTCTTTTTGGAACGTAACTGATAGTTATAGAGGACCTCTGACTTATATAATTTCGGGAATATTCACAAATTTTACGAAAATTGATCTTAAGAATGCTTTTTTATCTAACTCAATTTTTAATATAATTATCATCTTTTCTATATTTAAATTTTGCCAAAAATTAAAGAAAAAAGAGATAAGCTTTTGGGCTTGTCTCCTTTTTACATTTAATCCATTTATTTTTGATCTAAGAAATGATTATTTAATTGATTTATCACAATGTGCATTTATTTTATTAAATTTTTATGTATTAACTGAATATTTTTTATCTAAAAATAAAAGTTATTTTCTTCCTATATTATCAGGAATATTATTTGGACTATTATTTCTAATCAAGCCAACAGCAGTAATTTATTTTATATTACCCTTCATATTTTTAATTATAAATATCTTTCAAGCGAAAAGATTTTATAATATTAAATATGCTGTTCATATACTTAGTTATACTTTTTCTTTTATTTTAGTTATATTTCCATGGATTAAATATAATTGGTTGACAATAATTACATCAACTATAAATGCTTGGAATTGGGGGATAAAGTACCAAGATGGACTTGAAATAAATACATTTGGAGGTTGGCTATATTATCCAATACAAATCATAAAAATTTTGAATCCGTTTATTATAGGAATAATTTTTTCATTATTGATTATATATTTTATATCTCATAAAAATAGTTTTTATAAGTTTTTAAAAAATTCAAGTAGTAATTTTATTAATTATAAGAACTATATATGGTTTCTCTCTTTGCCTATAAATATAATTATTTTAAATCTGGCTATGTCAACAAAAGACCCAAGATTTATTCTACCAATAATACCTTTCTTGGTAATTTTTATAAGTTTTTTGATTGTTAATATAGAATCTAAGTATAAATTTGTTAAATTTATAAAATTATTTTTGTTTCTGACAGTAATTTTTTCATTAATTTTTCATTTAAAATTTATTTATAGTCAAAAATATAGTTTTGAAAAAGCAAGAGATTTCAATCCTAATAATATACATAAAGAAATAATTAAAGAAGTACATCTATCTAATCCATATTTAAAATCTACTATCGGATTTCTACCTGATACAAAAGATTTTAATGCCTTTAACTTAGACGCTGAAGCATTAAAGCAAGATAATGGTATAAGAGTTAGTCAAATAGTAAGTAATCAAAGTTCTTACTTGCAAGATTTAAATAATTTTGATTGGTTTATTGTCAAATCTGGAGATCAAGGAGTTATGTCTAGTAAAGCAAAAGATAAGCTAGCAAAAACTCTTATTAATTCTGAACAATTTAGGATTCAAAAATCGTGGCAATTAAATGATAAAAGTAAGTTATTTTTATTAAGAAAAAAAATTCTAAATCAGAAATTCAATTTTGATATTTGTGACAAGAAAGATATTTCTTTAGATTTAAAGAGAATTGATAATGGATTTATAATTGAGGTAAATGGCAAAATTGATGAATTAAGTAATTCAAATTTAATTATTAATTTTGAGAACGAAGACTTTTTAAAAAAGGTAGATTTTTCAATACCAAAATTTATAAATTTGAATTCATCTAATAATTGTTCTACATATAAAGGGATTTATCAAACAGAGCTTTTTCACAATTATTTTAAAAATATTTTTGAAGGAAAAGCTTACATATTAACTAAAGGAAATCCACCAAAAAAAATAATTAATTTTAAATTTAGCAATAATAAAATTAATAGAAATGTATTACCTAAAACTAATAAAATAGAACAAGTTTATATTATGGGTCAATTTTTAAGAAAAGGCCAATTTGATGAATTATTTAATCTGGTTGGCTTGATTAATCAAAGTGATCCAGAACAATCTTATCTAAAAGAAGCTGAAAATATTTTTAATAATAGATTATTAATGGAATCTGTTGATGTTAATGATTTATATGCGCTCGCTATTTCTCAAATATTACAAAAAGAGTCTAAAAAATCACTCATTACAATTGATGAAATTTTGAAGCAAGAACCTTTAAATCCATATATCTTACTTGCTAAATCAGTGGTTGAAGTCTATCAATTTAAATTTAATCAAGCTAATAATTCAATAAAAAAAGCCATTTTAAATAATGAAGATTATAAGATAAATGAAACTTTAAATACAATTTTTTCTATTACAAAAATACTTTCTTTTGACTTTAATCTCTGAATCCTTAATCTCAATTTGACTATTGATAATTTTTAGGATTAAATAAAATCTTACAATATAGAATGTTTTTTACTTCTTTTTGATTCTCAAAAAGATAAATTATTATTTGATTAAAAGGTCGTAAAGACTGGTTTGAAAGGCATAGATCCAAAATCAATTACTTCGCCAGTTGTGCTATCAAATTCAATTCCATACCCCCCATCCGTAACTTGTAATTCGACTTCTAATCCAGAGACTGAGTTATTAATTACAACAGGAGTACCAGCATTTGTAGCGAAAACTCCTATTAATCTTTCAACTCCACCCTCGGTGCTAGCTCTAACTAATGCACTATCAGTCAAGATAGCAGAAACTTCTCCTCCTGAGGGCATTTCGGCTGGTCCAAAATCTGGTGAAAAAGTATTATCAAAAGAGCTAAGAGTCTCTGTGTGATTTATTGGAGAGCAAGATGCTGCAGCACTGGTACTTGATCCATCGGATGTAGAACAATATTGATGAACCCCGCCTGCGCCATCACTAATGCTTAAACTTCCCCTCAAGCCAAAAGTATTTTTAATAACTATATAAGCATAAGTATATGTATTGTTAGCAGGTCTTGAAGAAGAGGAGGGGAGATCCACAGTCGTTCCAGCTAAATTAGCTGTTACACCACTTGTACTAACCATCGATTCCACACAATTTGCTTTGCTAAAAGCTTTTGGTGAACCTGTTATTGGATTTGCAGTACATAAACCCATTTCATAAATATCAAGTACAAATCTATCTGGCGTACCTGCACAAAAGAATGTACCATCAGCAGCTATTTCTGCAGCAGATTTGGAATAAGCCCCTGTACTTGAGTCAAATGTACCAAGCACATCTTTACATAATGATGGTGTTTCTTCTGCTTTAATAGTACTTGGAATTATTGCTGTAAAAGCAAGACCAATGCATAAAGAAAGGTTTTTTGAATTTTTAATCAAATTCTTTAAATTTAATATTTTATAAGTTGAGATAAGCATTTTTGAAGTTAATAAAATTGTGTAATTTGAAATTATTTTTAAGATCCTTTAGCACGATTTAGGAAACTTCCTGAGGATCTTTCAAGAAGAACATCGTATTTACGTTTTACAGGCTGAGCCATTTGAGTAATCATATTTTTCTTATAATTTGATTTTACAAATTTGACTGGGTTGCCTGTAATATTCATTCTTAGACCATAAAAGGTTTCATCCGTACCAGGCAGAGAAGAATTTAATTTAGTTGAAGCAGCTGATATTTCATTAGAGATGAAAGCTTCAAGTCCTATATGGGGTGAAGCTTGCCAGCTAAGAGCACCTTCTAAACCTGAATTATCTTGTGTGTATTTATAATCCCAATTAAAACCTCTTACAAATAGAGCTATATTTGGATTATTAGGTAATCTATAACCAACTTCTAAGTCCCAGCCATCAACGACTCTTTCTTTGTAATTAACACCTTTTATAGATACAACTTTTTCATCAGTAATAGCCATGTACCAATTGTTTCTAAATTCAAAGTCTTTCCAAAAATATTCACCTCCAATACCAAGTCTACTATGCGCATCGCTATAATCAGTCATCCTATAATCCCAGAAGAGATTAGCTCCAATCATAGAGATATCATTAGGTCTATGCCTTATCCCAAGTCCTAAGTTTGTGGTGGATCCATCTGCCTCTGTGGCTGTTGCAAATCTGGCTTGAGAAAATGTAAGAGTTTTAATATCACCTTCCTCATCTTTTGCAAGCTCGCCAAGTTTCATTAAACTATTTATTGAGAAACTTGTATTTGATTTAGTTCCTGTAGAAATATTTAATGAAGTCTGCGCAAAAAATGGAATTTTTTGTATTTGATTATTAGCGCTAGAGTTAACAAAATCAAATCCTGCATCAACTAACAATCTTTCACCATCATTAATTAAGACATTTGTAAAATCACTACTTCTAGTATCACTATTTAGAAGTGGGATAAATTTAGTCGAATAATTTGCTGCATTTATTATGAAATTATCCAATTTGTCTTTTGGTTCATATAAATTTTGAGTATTTTCAACTTTATTTAATTTGAGATCTTCAAATTTGTATTCATTAGCTGATACAGATAAAATTGATCCTAATGCAAAAGGAATAAAGTATAGTTTTTTAATCAAATTCTCTTTAGTAAAGTCTTAAAATAATAACACAATTTTATAATGATTTTTGATTTGTGTGCATTTGAATAATCTAAATAAATTTCTCTGATTGAGTTTGTACGTATGAGTTTTTAAAAATTAATGTTATTTTATAAAAGCTATTATTACTTTAAGCCTAATTGCGTTTATCAATCTCGACTTGGATTATTCTCAAAGAATACTTATCATAAATTTTTAGGAACTTGTTTTTCCCTATAAATTAATTAAAAAGATAATTTAGGGAAAGCAAATATTTTTCTCAATTTACCTAAATAATTACAGATTTAATTGTTCAGTAATTTAACTCAATTATAAATTTTAAAGAAAAATTAATACAAAAACTTTTTTTCATTAATAATTATTTAAAATAATAAGATTATTATGGATTTTTAAATTTTCTTAAAATAAAAATCTATTTAATTTTATAAATTTACCTCAAGAAAATGATAAAGAAAATTTATACTAATAATATTATTTATATTTTCCTAGATTCTTTTTTTGCATTAATAAGAGTTGCAATTTTGAGTAAATATATTGGTGTTGTTGGTTTTGGTGAGATTGCAATAATCCAAAATCTTGCTAATTTATTAAACTTATTTACTCCTAGATCTGGAGATATTTTTATAAAATATGCTAGTGAAAATAAGAAAAATTTTTATCAAATTTCACTAATTTTGAATTTTATTTTAATTACTTTAAATGTAATTATTGGTTCTTTTATATTTTTATTGATTGCAATTAATTCTCCTACAATTTATAACAATAATATTGATAAAGCCCTATTCCTACTAGGCATACCTATATTTTTCTTTAATACAATTTCTAATCAGATTGCACCAGTTTTACGATTTCATAATAAAAGTCCTCAATCTAGTAAAAATATGATGATTGGAACATTAATCTCTTCAATTCTAATATTTAGTTTGTATTTAATTGATAATTTAAATGTCTTCACAAGTTTACTTTCCCTCTCTTTATCATCTGCCAGCGTTGCATTTTTAATGCTTTTTTCATTAAAAGATTGCGTAAAAATTGATAAAAATTTTTTTGATAAAGATTTTGGTAAAAAATTCAAATTGGTTTTCAAAAGTAATTATTTTTATAACTTATTTCAAGCTACCTTAACAGGGATTTTGAAATCAGGAGGTGAGATGGGTGCGATATTTATACTTGGTTCTCTTGGATCTGCTAAAGAAGTAGGTATTTATAATTTAGCAAGACAATCTTTAAAACCACTTACTCTTACTCAAAGTGGAATTCAGCAAGTATTTTTTCCTGAATTTATGAAGGAAATAGTCTCAACTAAAAATATTAAAATTAGAAAAAAAATTAGGGAATTTATATTAAAATCAACTTTTATTTTATCTCTTCTAGGTTTACCCTATATTTTCATATCAAGTAAATTGGTCAACATTTGGGTCCCTGGTATAGAAAATTCAATAAATATAGTAATTCCCATCTTGTTTTTTTCATACTTAATTTCATTTTTATCTCTTCCTTTTTATCCTCTCGCACTAAAGTTAAATCTTTTATCAAGTCGTAATAAAATATCCTCATTAAAATATATGTTCCTTTTAGGGGTAATTATTTATGGAAATGCAAATGCAGTCTTATTATCAATTGTTACTTTGTTAGGATCTCTACTGGTTAGATTATGTTTTGATTTAAGACTTTTTAAATCGCTTAGATGAAAAAATTTTTTACATATGATAAAATTTTAAAAAAATTGTTATGAATTCCCTGATATTAGGAATTGATGCAGCTGACTTAGTAACTTTTCAAAAGCTCGATTTGCCTTTTATAAATTCATTACTAAATAAAGGTACGAATTTAAACTTAAAATTGGATCTTTTTTCAAGAGGATGGTCAGAGATACTTTATGGAACAAATGGACGGAATTTAAGAGCTTTATATAAATATCCAATCTTAGATGGAAGTCATAAAAGTACTGGAGTATTTAGAACTCCTGAAGAGGATGACCTTCTAAGAGTATCTGCTTTATGGAAAGAATTCTCAAAAAAGAATTTGTCTGTAGGTCTCCTTAATGTTCCTGGAACATTTCCTGCACCAAAAATAGATAAAGGTTTCATAGTTTCTGGAGCTGGTGGAGGGTCACCCAATGATGGTAAAGCATTAGTAGATGAACAAGTTTGTAGTTCCGAAAAAGTTTTTGAAGTTGTTAAAAACTCTGGTTATGTTGGAGATGTAAGATTTAGTAAAAGAAGATTTGAATCACATGAAATCTTTTTTAAATCATTAATGGAGCATGATAAATCAATAGCATCAACATATTTAAAGTTAGTTAAAGAATTTAATCCCTCTATAGGATTCGTCGTTTTTACAGCATTTAATCGTTTGTCAGGGGTATATCGTTGGCACTTAGAAAATCCAAATAAGAATAATAATATCGATAAATTGATAAAAAATTATATGCTTAGTTTTGATAAAACAATTGAAAAATTGTTTAATTCAATAAAACCAGATTCTTTTATCCTTACTTCGGACCATGGCCATACTCCAAGATTATATGATTTTAATATCAATAAATTACTTCAAAATAATAATTTTCAAATAGTTAATAGTAAAAAATTAAATTTCAAAAATAAAATCAAATTATACCTAATTAACTCCATTAAAAAATCTGTTGATAAAAATCTAATTAAAAAAATTTCCTCAAAGTTGTCAAAGAAATATATTGGAGATCTTAAAGATGCTAGAAATAATTTAAATATAAATTGGTCTAATTCAAAAGCATTTGGTTTTAGACATATTCCTGGAATTTATATAAATGATAAAAGATTTGATGGTTTAATAACTGAGGAGGAAAAACCTAAATTTATTGAAAAGATTATTAAGACACTAAATAATAATCCAGAACTTAAGGAGCATAAGATTATTTTTGAGCACTATAAGTCTGAATATGAATGTTTCAAGTATAGTAATTATCTTCCAGATATCTGGATAAATTTACCTAAAGGATATTTCCCTGTGGAAGAAGGTGATAAAGTGATGAATACCAACGAAAACTATAATCCTATAAATGATCTAAGAAAAGTTAAAGAAGATATGAATGCGGCAATTAAATCAACAACACCATTAGCATGTGTTAGCTCATTATTCAGTAATCAATTAAAGCAAAATGATTTTCCTAATGACTTGACTGCAATTAATATTCTTATTAGGAGCATAAATAAATCTTGAAAATTGGAGTTCTTACATATAATCGAGTGATCAACAGCGGGGCTGTATTACAAGCTTATTCTGTTGTGAAACTTTTAGAATCAACATTCCCAGAAGCTGATGTTGAAATAATTGATATTGTTTCATTCCCTGTTCTTTTTAAAGAATGGAGAAAAACTTTTAGTCTCAGAAAAATTAAATTTAATAATGCTTTCATTAATAAAAAAAAGGCATGCAGAAGTTTCTTTAAAAATATCAAAAAATCAAAATTCAAGTTAAATTTAAATGATAAAAAAACCATGAAATGGTTAAATAAGCAAAAATTTGACTTGGTAGTTGTAGGGAGTGATACGGTTTGGGAAATAAGGGATCCTGGATATGCTCCAAGAGGTCTAAATGTATATTTTCTTCCTGGAAAAACTACATTTAAAAAAGTTGGTTTTTGCGTTTCAAGTGATCCAATAACAAAATTATCTAATTATCAGAAAAAGGAAATGTTAGAAAGATCGCATCATGCTTCTTTATTCGATGCTGTGATTTTTAGAGATGAACCCACTAAAAATTTATTCGAATTATATAAATTCCACAATAATAGAGTTTTGTTGTCTCCAGATCCTGTTTTATTAAATGGTTTAAAAAATTTCAAGAAAAATTTTTATGATTTTAAAAAAATTAATAAATCTGAAGCTATTTTTGCAAGTTCTCTTGGCAGAGAAGAAGAGTCTAATTTAGTTATGAATCTGGCAAAAAATTTAAATTTAAATTTTGTAGATTTAACTAACAAGAGTTCGAATAAAGAATCTCATTTATCTGAGTATAAACTTAATTCTATTGAAGAAATGGTATCTTTTCATAGTTATTTTAAAATACTAATAACTGATAGATTTCATGCATCTATTTTCACTCTTTTATTGTCAGACTCTTTAATTTTCTTTTATGAGGATCCTTTGAAATGGCCATTAGCAAATAGTAAAGGGCGAGATTTATTTAATTCTATTGGTAAATCAGATTTTGTTTTACGTGATCTAAACATTTTAAATGAGGAAAGTTTTTTAGAAGAATCAGCTGAAAAATGGAAAGATTCTTTGAGTGAATTAAAGATAAAATTGAACCTATTTAATACTGACATTAAAAGAAAAGTGCAACAATTGCTAAGAGAAGTTGTAAATGAAAAATAAAGGAGATATCTACATAGTTACTCCATCTTTTGCAGGGGGAGGAGCGGAATTTATTGCGATTTCAGTTGCTAATTATTATCATAATATTGGATTAAATGTAAATGTAATTTGCTTTAAAAAAAAAGGTCCATTTTTAAAGCAATTAAATGAAAAAATTCAAGTAATAGACTTTGATAACGATTCTCTATTAAATATTTTGTTTAAACTTATAAAATTTTTTAAATCAAAAAGTAATGCCAGAGTAATTTCAACGGTAAGAATTTCAAATATTTTGACTGGTATTTCTTCATATCTGCTTCCTAAAAATAATTGCAAATTTTTATTTTTGGAGGTTAATACCTATACTAAAATCTTAAAAGCAAATAAATATAAAAAATTTATATGGCGATTATTAATATTTATCTCATATAGAAAAGCTAATATTCTTGTTGCTTGCTCTAAGGATGTTTTGAATCAACTTAAATTTTTTATTAAAAATAAATTTATCCATAAAGTAGGTAATCCATCTTTAGATCCTAATTTCAGAAAACTTAAAAATAAAAAGACTAATCATCCATGGATAAAAGATAAAAAATACAAAGTGCTTTTAAATATGGGTAGATTACATTCTCAAAAAAATCAAAAATTTTTAATTAGGGCAATGCCTTTTTTAATAGCAGAAGATAGGAATATAAGACTAATAATAATGGGATCAGGAGAAAAGAGGAAAGATCTGGAGAATTTAGTTAAATCAATCAATATGACAAAATATGTCGACATTATAGGTTTTCAGCAGAATCCTTATCCTTTTTTGAAAGGAAGTGATCTTTTCGTGATGTCTTCAATCTATGAAGGTTTTGGGATTGTTTTTATTATGGCAGCTGCTTGTGGTCTAAGAATCGTCTCATCTGCTTGTGAAGGTGGTCCTAATGAATTATTAATAGATCCAGATATAGGCAAGACTTATATACTTGATGATTATAAGGATTATACTAAGAAAGTTTTTTCATTTTTAAATACTGCTCAAGATGTAGGCTCTAAGAGAAAGCAGGTCAGATTTTTTACTCCTTATACCGTCGAAGCCGTCGCAAATAGATATTTATCTTTATTAAATGAAAATTAGTGACTTAATTTATTTAATCTACAAAGAAATTAAGTCTATTTAGTAAAATTATAATACTTCACTTGTAATTTAAATTGAATAAATCTATTAAAACATTTACTGCTAATCAGATCGTTAGAATTTTAAAAAAATGGGTAATGTTCAAGAGAAGAAGATTATCAAAGTCAATTCTCTCAAGTAGACTTGCTAAATTTAATGAGATTAACAGTGATATCAAAAAATCTCTTGGACTTATAAAAGAAATAACAAAAATAGATTTTTCAAAAGAATCATTAGTTTTTAATGAAAGTAAGTTGATCGATATTCAAAAAGATATTGATAAAAAATTAACCAAATGTTTCACAAACAACTATCCCTACCAATCTGGAGCTTTAGAAGATGAAATGAAATTCTTATGTCATCTTATCCTTGCTAAAAAACCATTAAATATATTGGAAGTAGGAATAGCTAATGGATATTCAAGTGAAATGATCCAAAAATCAATATCTTTGATATTAAAAGAAAAAAATAATGCTAAGCATAATATTATTAGAATAGATATGCCAAGATTTGAAACTACAAAAAGGAATTTATATACAAAATTAGTTGCTTATTCTTATAAAAATTCAAATTTACTAAACGAACAGACTAGATCTGTATTTGATATTAAAGAAGGAGGAGTAATTCCTAAAAATAAATATGCTGGTTGGTTGATATCGGATATTTTTGATGACTCGATTAATATCAGAACTTTTTATGGAAATGTGTTTAACCTAGAAGAGAGATTTTCTAATACAAAATTTGATTTTATTTTGCTGGATGCTATGAAAGACGCTAAATCAAGGTACCAATTGTTAAAGATGCTTTCTAAACATTTAAGTAATGAAGCTTTAATAATATTTGATGGGGCTTGGATAAACAGTGCAGTAGAGGATTTCGCAGTTGACTATAATTTGGATTTGTTTGAAGTAGGGAGATGTTCTATTTTAAGAAATAGAATAAAAGTTTAATTATTAGTAGATTTAATAAAATATAATTGAATTATTAATATAGATAAATTTTTTTTGTAATGCCAAAAATTTGGATCATTAATCAATTTGCTAATACTCCAGATATGCCTGGCCATACCAGACAATACGATATAGCAAAGTATCTTGTCCAAAATAATTGGGATGTGGATGTTTTTGCTTCAGATTTTAATTTATCAAAGCGTTGTTATATGAGGTTAAAAAAATTTCAGATGAGAATGTTAGAAAATATAGATGGTATTAATTGGCATTGGTTATGGACATCACCTTATAAAGAAAATAATTGGAAAAGGTATATTAATCTCATTTCTTTTTGTATGCATCTTTGTCTAAGATTAATTTCTCTTTTTAATAACAAAAATGATAAGCCTGATGTGGTTTTAGCAAGTTCACCTCAATTGCCTGCTGCTTTTGTATGTTTATTATTAGCAAAGATTTTTCAAAAACCTTTCATATTAGAAATTAGAGATTTATGGCCTCAAGTATTAATTGATCAAAAAAATAGTGATAAATATAATTTTTTCATAAAAATACTTACCATTATGGAAAGAAAGGTTTATGAGGGCTCAGAGATAGTAATTGTACTTGCAAAAGGAACAGAAAATTATGTTAAAAAAAGAGGTGCAAAAAATACTATTTGGCTGCCGAATGGACCAGACTTAGATATCTTTAAAAGAATGGAACTAATGCATGAAGATGAAGGCTTTACTGAAAAAAGACCATTTAACTTACTTTATGCTGGTGCTCATGGTGAAGCAAATAATTTATCTAACATAATAAAAGCGGCTAAATTATTGACAGAATATCCCATTAAGTTTGTTTTTGTTGGAAATGGAACAGAAAAGCAAAAGTTACTTGAGCAATCAAAAGATTTAAAGAATGTTGTGTTTAAAGATCCAGTCAAGAAATCGGAAATGCCAAATTTAATGTCTAAATTTGATGCAATAATAGTTTCTTTAAAAGATATTCCGTTATTCAGTTATGGAGTATCACCAAATAAACTTTATGATGCATATGCCATTGGAAGACCCGTTGTGACTACTATAAGAGGAGACGTTAAAAAAGAGGTTGAGATTAATAATTTGGGTTTTACAGCCCCACCTGATGATCCTGATGCTTTAGCAGAGACTTTAAAAAAATTGCTGTTTTCTAGTAGAGAAGAAAGAGAAAATATGGGTAAAAGAGCAAGAGAAATTGCAGAAAGGATTTACTCAAGAGAAAAAATAAATAATAAATTTAATAAATTAATATCAAGTTTTTTATAGTATGGATATTAATAGAACAGTCTTAGTAACAGGCGCTAACGGATTTACGGGAAGATTTGTCTGCAAAAATTTAAAGAAAAAAAACATACCATTTATTGCACTTATAAGGCCTAAAGGCGATATATCCTGGATGGAGAATCAATCTATTGACTATAGATTCGCAGATCTTAATAATACAGAACAGCTTTCAAGAGCTATGAAGGATTGTACATATTTATTAAATATAGCTTCTATAGGATTTGGAAGTGCTCCATCAATTATCAAAGCCTGTGAGAAAGCAGGAATTTCAAGGGCTGTTTTTATAAGTACAACCTCTATATATACAAAGCTAAATAGTGTTTCAAAGGGTATAAGATTATCAGCGGAAAATTCTATTAAAAAAAGTAATTTAAAATGGACAATATTAAGACCAACCATGATTTATGGTACAGGAGGCGATAGAAATATGATTAAACTAATTAGATGGATTGATAAAATAAAAGTCTTACCTGTGTTTGGCGATGGTAGATCTTTACAACAGCCAATATTTGTAGAAGATTTAGCATGGAGTATTGTAGAGGTCCTTCATAAAGAGTCAACATATAGGCAGTCATTTAATTTATCAGGAGAATACCCTATCTCATTTAAAGAAGTAATAAATAATATTGAAACTTGTTTAAATAAAAAGGTAATAAGATTGTATTTACCCGCAAAATTAACAATTTATTTCTTAAGGTTTATTGAAAGAATAAAAATCCTTCTACCAATTAAAGCTGAACAAATTGAGAGACTTAATGAAGATAAAGATTTTAAACATACTAAAGCTTCTAAATATTTTAATTTCTCACCGATGTCTTTTAAAAAGGGTATTAATTTAGAAGTTCGTAAATATTTAGAAAAAAAGTAAATTTATATCTAAAATAAAGTACAAAGATAGTTAGAGAAATTGACAAACTACATAATATTTTTCATTACTTTGTTGGCAATGGTCATAAATTACTTTTGTTTAAGAAGAATTATTCCTTTTTTAAAAAAAAGTTTTGTTGATAACCCAAATGAGAGAAGTTCTCATAAAAATCCTATCGCTCGTGCTGGAGGAATAACTTTTGTCAGTTTAGGTACGGTCTCTTCAATTTTTTTGGGAACATTTATTCAGTTAATCTGTTTTCCTCTTGCAATTGTAGGCCTTCTTGATGATAAATATGATTTATCTTCTTTGTTAAGATTTACTTTTCAAGGATTAACAGTATTAATATTATGCAAAATATCAAGTTTGTTTTTTATCTTTGATAGTGATTTTATAAATTATTCTTTATTTATTTTTTCATTATTTGCTGGAGTAGCAATTATAAACTTTACAAATTTCATGGATGGTATCGATGGGCTTGTTACTGCATGCATGATTGTAGTTCTCTCAACTTTAGCTTTTGAATTAATGCCAAACCTTTGGCCTTTAATTGGTGCCTTATTGGGTTTTTTAATTCTTAATTGGTATCCTGCAAAAATATTTATGGGAGATGTTGGAAGTACTTTTTTAGGAGCAATATATTTTGGCTATATTTTACAATCTGATTCATGGGAGCAGTGCATTGGATTGCTTTTAATTTCTACTCCTCTCTTAGGTGATGCATTTATCTGCGTTTTGAGAAGATTTTTTAATAAAGAAAATATATTTAAGGCACACTCTTCACATTTGTATCAAAGATTAGTAAAGGCAGGGATCACTCATGATAAGGTCACTTTGATTTATGTTTTTGCTACTTTATTAATTTCTCTTGGATGGTTATGCTGGGGGTTAACTTTTGAATTATTATTATTAATTCCTGTACTTTTGACTGGATTCTGGCTTGACTCTAAAATTGCGGTACCTTTTAAAAGTGCTTAATATCATAAGTATTTTTATGATAAGTTATTTTAATTAAACATTTTATAATAAATAATTGCAAGAAATTCTCTAATTATTCTTGAAGACGATGCCAAATTTCTCGCAGTTGGGATCCAGTTATATATATTTTGTAAAGAAAAGTAGTGTTTTATTTCTCTATTTTGAAAATTAACTGGATATGGAATAACTTCTAAATGTTCCTTCTCAAAAAGATTTTTAGCTCTGCTCATATGAAATGCACTAGTAACTAAGATTATTTTTGCTGGTTTTGGTAAATCTAAATCTTTGGTAAGTGAAGAGATAAATTTAGCCTCTTGAGCGGTATTAATTACAGGTTTAGTAATAAATATATTTTCTTGTGGTAATCCTAATGAGATGGCTTTTTCTAAATAAAAAACACCTTCCAAGATTTCTGAATTTTTATATATGGGTCCGGCTGAAAAGATAAGATTGGGAGCTACTTTTTCTTTTAAAAGTTCAATACCAGCAAAAAATCTTTCAGCATTATTCGAATCCCAATTATTTGGTTGGCTTTGAGACACACTCATTGAGCCACTAAGAACGACGATTGCATCACCTTTCTCAATTTCAAAAAATTGTATTCTTTTCCAAGGTTTTTCAGCTAAAAACCAAAGGAAATCAGAAGTAATTCCAAGGCTAAATATAATTAGCAATAGAGTTCCTGCTTTTAAAGTTATTTTTGAATTTGAATTAATCGAAGTTACTAATAAAATAACTACAGACATAAGAGGGGTAAATATTATCGGTAATATTTTGGTAAACATATTTAATTTAAGTGCGATTAATTATTAATAATTTTTCTTAATATAACTATAGTCATAATTTTTACAATTATTATAATTACAATTTTAATTTCTTTTTAAGTAGCTTCAAGTTTTATTATTAGTTATCAAAATCTTATATTTTTTCAAACCTTTCTCATTTAAGAATAATTTGGATTACTTTTAATGATATTCTTAAAACAAGAACTATTTCAATTTTTTGATTTTTTATAATTTAAGTATCTTAAATTATTTTGTTTTCAAACCTTTTTAATAATGAATTCAAAAGAAATATTACAAAAAAATTTTCTATATTTTTTTAAACTTAAAAGGAAAATTGAAAGCCATAGAAAAAAAGGCTTTATTTTCGTTTATAAATTAAAAGGAAGTGATATATCTATTTCAGTAAATCCAAAGGCAGGTATTACTTCCACAAGATATTTACTTAAATCGGCAAATATAAAATATAAAAATTTAAAAATAAAACCCAAAAAACTTATAGATCAACAATTTTCAATTTTTATTTTTAGGAATCCTTATAAAAGAGCTGTTTCAATGTATCTAAGATTTTGTAATCTTATTAATGGATCTCGAGGCTATCTTGAGAAATCAATAGTAAATGATTTTTTAATTAAAAATGGTTATGAAAATGGCATTTCATTTAATCAATTTTTGGATTATTTAGGAAATGTTGATGTTTTTTTTAGAGATATTCATTTCCAGAATCAATACATACCAGAAAACTATAGTTTTTTGGTAAGAACTGATTTCTATAAAGGAGATATTCTTAAAGCTATTAAGCAATTAGATTTAAATATTTACAATAAGATAAAAAATGTTGATTTTTCTAATATAGTTAAAAATTCTGCAGCTGAATCTAGAAAAGATTTAAAAAAAGACCTTTCTGATACTTCCTCAAGCGCAATCATATCATATGGTTTAAGTGGTTTTTACCCTATATCAGAAAACTTTTTAAATGAGCCCAATAGAGAAAAAATTGAATATATTTTTAGAAATGATGTTGATTTTTATAAGAATATATAAGTTTTTTTAATTATTATGAAAAAAATAATTAAAATTATTTCTCCCCATCAAAAGGAATTAATTAATTACTCAATAAGACAAGTAAGAAATAATATAGAAAGATCATCAATTGATCAGCTTTGTATTGTTTCAGCAATCTTTGGGGGCTCAGATTATTCCGATACACTTAGAGATACTTTTTTAAATGTTAATGAGGATATATTTATTTTTACCGATGAAGAAAACTTATTTGAAAATTTCATAAAATATAATAATTTTAAAATTATTTATATTCCTAAAAATCTTTTGCTTGATAATCCTAGATTAACTGCAAAGACATTTAAAGTATTATTACCGATAATTTTTTGTAGATTTTTCAAATCAGGTATTTGGATAGATGCAAATGTAGAAATTAAAAACTTTAATAGTTTTTTTCCAGTAATAAAGCAGGAGTCAGCAGATACCAATTTTATCGTTGGCTTTCAACATATTAAATCAAGAAATATTATTCAAGAGATTTTGTATATATTATTTTTTAGGAAAGATAATTTTAGAAACTTATTAAAGGCATTAATTAAATTATCTACATATGCATTTAGAAAAAATAAAATTTACATTTTATTTAAGCCAATTTATTGGGGTGGTTTTTTATATTATCGAAATTTTAATAAAAAATCATCATTATTATGGTGGTATTTTATCAATAATAGTTCCATTAGAGATCAGTTATCTTTGCCAATAATTTTTAATATTAATTCTTCTACTAGATTAAAATTATCAAGATTTGATTCACCTCCATCGCCTGTAAAACATAAACAATACATACACTATTCTGTAGATAAATCATCTATATTATTTAATAAATTACAGATGGTTTTGTATAAAACTTATACTAAATTACGAAAATTTAAAACATCATTATTTAAATGAAAATAGATTTCGCAACCATAAACTATAATACATATAGTCATACAGAAAATTTTATTAAATCTTTAATAGAAAGCTTTAAATTTTCAAGTAAGGATTTAAATATAAATATCTATATAGGAGATAATGGGCCTGATGATCAAACAGAATTAATTAAGGCTTTTATTGAGAAAATTAGACATAAAGGAATTTTTATAGATGTTAAAAGATTAAGTAATAATGGTTACTTTGGAACTCTAAACGATTTGCTTACTTTGAATAATTTAAATAATTCAGATGCGTTGATTCTCGGTAACAACGATATTATTTTTAAAAAAGACTATATCTTAAATTTAGAGACATTAATTCTATCTAGTGATAAATTTAAAGATTCATTTTGTTTTGTACCTAGAGTGGAGACAGAAAATAAGTTTGATGATAATCCAAGATTTGAAAAAAAATATCCATTAAGTAAATTCTTTATTCAAAGAATTTCTTATAGTTCTTTTTTAATTTTTCAAGTTATTAATAAAATTAAAAAATTAAAATTAATATTTAAAAGAATTTTTATAAAAAATAGATTGGAACCTTTAAATGATAAAAAAGTTAAGAGAATTTTTTTACCTGTAGGAGTGCAGTTTATCTTTATAAATCCACCATTTTCTTATAGGTTACCCAAAAAGACTTTTTTATATGGCGAAGAATCTTTTATTTCTATGCAAGCTTTAGAAAATTATAAATATATATATCACTATCCTAAATTACATATTTTTCATTCTGTAAGTGCATCAGTAAGTTTTAAAAGCTTATATATAAGATGGAAACTATTAAAACAATCATTTACAATTAATAGAGAATTCTTAAGAAATGAAAGTATCAAATAAATTAATTTTTAGTACTTTTCTTTTTTGTTGCTATCCTTTTTTCCAGCTTTTTTCCGTAACACAAATTATTTTTCAAATAATTGTTTTATATTTTTCTAAAAATAATATAAATTTTGTTATTAGTTCTTCGTTATATCTTTTTTTTATATCTTTATATCCATTATATTTTTTGATTTTTACAAATTCAGATCCAAATATGATAGATTTCATAAGAATTATAAGTCTTTCTATACCTTTTTTAATTTATAGATTAGTTTCACTAGAAAAATTATATTTTTGGATTAGGCCTCTATTTTTTAACATTTTATGTCTTACATCTGCTCAATTTTTTTTAAGAGGAAATGGTTTAGTTAGATATATTTCAGGATTATATTGGGAAGCAGGAATTAAAGGTGATTTACTTAGCAGAGTAATTCCTAGGGCTTTTGGATATTGGGGACCGGCGGCAGGAGGTTCATTTTTATTAATTTTTAATTTTTTAGTTTTCCGAGTATCAAGTTTAACTAGTTCATTTTTGTATTTAATTTTATCAATATTTATTGCAGTATTGACTCAAAGTAAGACTTTTTTACTTCTTGCTCCCTTTATGCTTCTGAAATTGGCCTTCAAGAAAATTGAGACAACTGCAGATATTAAAATTAAGAAATATTTGATACCATTTTTCCTAATAATTTTATCTACGATAATATCTCTTTTATTTTTTTTAGGGCATAACTCAATGACATATGACTTTTCTTCTTTAGATGCAAGATTTGTAAAGTGGGTAGATTACTATAATGAATATGGAAATAATATAAATAGCTTATTAGTTGGAGTTTATGATAAGACTATTTTGAAAAGACCAGATTCTGATATACTCCTAATCCTTAGTATGTATGGTGTCCCATATACAATTTTATTTATTATTTTTTATACTAATAATTTACTAAGAAATAATAAAAATCTTTTGCTTTTTATATTAAATTTTTTAATTATATTTATCTTTGCTTTTCTTAATCCGCTTTTAAGTTGCATACCAGTTGGTATATTCGCTTCAGTTATAATTTTAAGTTCTTGTAGAAAAGAAATAAATTAACTTTTTAAGATTTATAAATTCAATTTATTTCTTAAAAGGAAAATCTTAATATTTATGAAATACTAAATTATGATAATTTAGAATGTTTCTAATAGATTTTTTAAGGGTGGCTTGAATAATTTATGAAACAAATAGTTCAATCATTAAAAGATGGCAGTATTGATATAGTTGAAGTCCCAATACCATCTGTTTCAAGCAAAAATATATTAGTAAGAACATCATTATCTCTTGTTTCCTCTGGTACTGAGAGAATGTTATTAGAGTTTGGTAAGGCTAACTATATAGAAAAGGCTAGAAAGCAGCCTGATAAGGTGAAAGAAGTTTTGAATAAGATTAAAACTGATGGAATTATCTCAACAGCAGAGTCTATTAAAACAAAATTAGATCAACCTCTTGAACTTGGTTATTCAAATGTTGGAGAAGTTATAGCCGTTGGTTCTGATGTTAAATCTTTTTCAATTGGAGATAGGGTTGTTTCTAATGGAAATCATGCTGAAATTATTTCTGTACCAGAGTTTCTAGCTGCGAAAATACCTTTAAATGTAAAGGATGAGGATGCTACTTTTACTGTCGTAGCTTCAATTGGCTTGCATGCAATTCGGCAAGCAAATCCAAACTTTGGAGAAACCTTTTTAGTAAGCGGACTTGGTCTTATTGGATTATTGACTTGTGAAATATTAATTTCTCATGGTGTGAGTGTACTTGGTTGTGACTTTGATTCTTCAAAATGTAATATTGCAAAGGAAATGGGGGTTGATGTTTTGCAATTAAAAGATGATACAGATTTAGTTGGTTGGTGCAAAACTAAAACAAATAATATTGGTCTTGATGGTTCTATTATCACGGCTTCCACAAATACAAGCAGCCCCATAAATAATGCAGCCGAAGCCTGTAGAAAAAGAGCAAGAATTATAATGGTTGGCCAAACTGGAATGGAGTTGAGAAGAGATTTATTCTATAAAAATGAGATTAATTTTAAAGTAAGTTGTTCTTATGGACCTGGAAGATACGATTTCAATTATGAAAACAAAGGAAATGATTATCCTATTGGATATGTTCGATGGACTGTTAAAAGAAATTTTCAATGTATCTTAGATTCGATATCTAGAAAATTAATAAATCCCTCAAATTTAATTTCACATTCTTTTGAAATTAACCAAGCTAGTAAAGCTTATGAATTATTGACAAGTAAAAATAACTATCTAGGCATCATACTAAAATATCCTAAGGATAATAAAAATAAAAAAAATTTTATTGAGATTTCTGAGGGGCAATCAATAAAAACAAAAGTATCTAATAATTTTGTTTCTTTTGTTGGATCTGGAAATTATGCAAGTAGAATCTTAATACCTAGTTTCAAGAAAAATGGAGCTAAATTTGGCACTATTGTAAGTAATTCTGGGGTTGATCCAGTTTTTTTAGGGAAAAAGTATAAGTTTAAAAAAGCCTCAACTGATTTTGAGGATATTTTGAATGATAAATTATGTAATGCTGTTGTTATAGCAACTAGACATGATAGTCATGCAAGTTATATTTTAAAAGCTTTAAAAAAAGGACTAAATGTTTTTGTGGAGAAACCACTATGTATTTCATCAGATGATTTGAATAAAATTATAAATTTTTATAAAAAATCAAATTTAAATTCCCAGCCAAATCCTATTGTTAAACCAATATTAATGGTAGGTTTTAATAGGAGATTCTCGCCTTTGGTTATTAAGGTTAAAAATTTAATTGATAATATTCAAGAGCCTAAATGTTTTATTTATAATTGTAACGCTGGCTATATAGATTTAAATCATTGGACACAGGATATTAAAGTAGGAGGAGGAAGATTAATTGGAGAGGCTTGTCATTTTGTTGATTTGTTACGCTTTTTAGCTGGATCAAAAATAGATGGTTTTACTTGTAATTTTATGAAGGATATTAAAGTTACTCCTGATACATTTACTATAACTTTGCACTTTGAGAATGGCTCAATTGGAACAATTAATTATATGGCTAATGGTAATAAGGCTTTTCCGAAGGAATGCTTAGAAGTTTTTTCAGCCGGTAAGGTTTTAAGATTAGAAAACTATAGGAAACTCAAAGGTTGGGGTTTTAAAAACTTTAATTCAAAAAATCTTTTCAAACAAGATAAAGGTCAGGTTGCTTGTTCAGCTGCTTTCTTAAAATCTATTGATGAAGGAAGATCAAATCCTATTCCTATTAATGAAATATTTGAAGTTCAAAAAAGACTTCTCGATACATTTAACTTATGACTAATTGTTGTGTTATTGGCTTGGGATATATCGGATTACCAACTTCTGCAATTCTTGCAGATAGCGGTCATCAAGTCACTGGTTTTGATATTAAGGAAGCAATAGTCTCAACTATAAATAGTGGTAAAGTTCATATTTATGAAAATGACTTGGAAGAATTGGTTTCTAGAATGGTAAAAAAAGGTAATTTAAAAGCATCAACAATAATGCCAGAAGCAGATATTTATATTATCGCAGTGCCTACTCCTTTTCTTCCTACTCAAGGTGTAATACCAAAACCTAATTTAGAATATGTTTTCCAAGCGGTAAGAAATATTGCAAAGGTTATCAAACCAGGAAATCTTGTAATTCTTGAGTCAACATCTCCAGTGGGTACTACCAAAAATATATTAAAAATATTAATAGAAGAAACTGGTATCTCTGATTATTTAATAGCTTACTGTCCTGAGCGAGTATTGCCTGGAAAAATCTTATATGAGCTTGTCCATAATGACAGGATTATAGGAGGATTAAGCATGGAATCAACTATAAGATGTAGGGATTTTTATCAAACTTTTTGTAAAGCGAATTTAAATCTTACAAATGCCGAAACAGCAGAATTGTCTAAATTGACTGAGAACGCATATAGAGATGTAAATATAGCATTTGCTAATGAAATCTCAATGATTGCTAATGATTTAAATATCAATGAGAATGAACTGATTTCATTAGCAAATAAACATCCAAGGGTAAATATCCTTAATCCAGGTTGCGGAGTTGGAGGTCATTGCATAGCAGTTGATCCATGGTTTATAGCATCTGCATTACCTGATAAAACTCCTTTAATTCAAACTGCTAGAAGAGTAAATATTAGTAAATCAAACTGGGTTGTTAATCGCATAATAATAAAAATAAATGAAATGAAGAAAGATTTGAATAGAGATCCTAAAGTTATATGCCTTGGTATGTCATATAAACCAGATATTGATGATTTTAGAGAGTCTCCTGCGCTATCTATTGTTAAAAATCTATATGAATTAAATGTCAATCTAAAAGTGTGTGAGCCATATATGACTCATCACAAAGATTTTAATCTTATTTCAGTTAAAGATATATTTCATGAATCTGATCTGTTGATTTTATTAGTTTCACATTCTTGTTTCAAAAAATTGGATTTTAATAATATTGAGATTCTAGATTTTTGTGGACTAACAAATAATTATTAATGGTTTTTTTTAAAACAATATACGATATTGGCTTTAAAAGATTATTTAAAAGAATTAAATACGAATTAAGAAGAATATTAGATAAATATATCAACTACAAGGTTGCTTTAAAGATTTATGGTTGTGATTCTAAAGAAATAAATTGGAATTTAACTTATTCATTATCATGTAAGCTCAAGATTATAAAAAGTAAAAATATTATTGAAGGTGAAATAATAAAATTTAATTTTATAGGTATTTCTAGAAATCTAATATGGCCAATAAAATGGAATCAAAAAAATTGGGAAAGATTATGGCAATTTAATCTTCATTATTTTGATTGGATTAAGAAAGATATAGATTTCTTCTTAAAGAATGATAAATTTCCTAAGAATTTACTCAGAACTGAAATTTTTATTGATCATTGGATCAAAAATAATAATCCAGGAAGGGGTGATGGTTGGCATAGTTATACACTTTCATTAAGAATTAGAAATTGGATATGGTTTTTTATTTTCTTTCCAAAAACTTTAAAACAAAAAAGGATAAATTCTTTGTGGCAACAAATTTGTTGGTTATACAATCATCCAGAAAGTTGCCATGGAGGTAACCATTGGTTGGAAAATTTAATTACGCTTTCACTAGCTACATTGCATTTTAAAAATAAAAAAGCTGAAAAAATTTTTATGATTTCAATGGAAAGACTTAAGAAAGAATTAAAAATGCAAATATTAGCAGATGGTGGTCATGAAGAAAGAAGTGCTGGCTATCACTTTTTGATACTTGAAAGATTAATAGAATTAGGTTGCTTTTTAAAAATAGCAAAAAAAGAAAATTTTGATTGGTTAGATAAAACTATAGAAAAAATGGTTTCATGGGCAGAAAATGTAAAATTATTAAATGAGCAGTTGCCACGTTTTAATGATAGTTCAACTGATATGGTTAGTTCTCCCAATCAAATAATTGAATTTGGGATTTCATATCTTAATAAAAAAATTTCCCGAAAATTAAAATCAAACTCACTAAAATATGTCTTTATTGATACTTATTTAAAATATCATAGGATTGAGAATGACGCTTCAACAATTATAATTAAGCAAAATATAGAATCTATTACTGATCTTTTAGACACAGGATGGACGATCTTAAGGCCAGGAAAAGGTTGGGAAATTACCTATAAATGGGGGACTCCATGCCCAAAACATTTACCGGCTCATGTTCAATCAGATTTATGCAGTTTTGATATTTTTTATAATGGTTTACCTATTATTGCAGAGGCAGGAACTAGTACATATGAATATGGATCTTTGAGACTATTTCAAAGATCTTCCCAAGCTCATAATATTTTTCAATTGGGAAAAATAAATAAAAGAAATAAATGGATTGAACCAGTTGAAGTATGGGATAATTTTAGGGCTGGATTCAAGGCAAAACCACTTGAACATTACTCAAGAATTTATGAAAATAATACATTGATGGTAGGTTCATCCCATGATGGATATCTAAGATATGGGGCAAATTACTCAAGACAATTATTTTGTTTAATAAATGAAAAAGGATATTTAAAAATAACTATTGTAGATAATGTAAATAATAAAAAAAATATGTGTTGGAGAAAATTTTTACATTTTTCTCCAAAATTTAGTTTATCTAAATGTAAAGCATTGGCTAATCAAATTTATCAAAAGAACACTTTAAATTTTCATTGGTCTAAAAGTGGTTATTCAAATGGATTTGGTAATCTAATAAATAGAAATACGCTTTGTGTTAAGGGATTAATTAAGCCAGGTAATCATATTTTTAAAAATGAAATAATCTTTAAACTATAAAAAAAAATAAAATTAATTTTTCCAAAAGTTATTCCTTATTTTCTATAAGTTAGATTAATTAAGAATAAATTTTAATTATAAAGCAATTTTAAAATCCGAAGATAAATATCTGAGTTCAACTTATATAATTGAAAAGAAAACTACTTAATGCTAATTTATTAAATATTAATGATAATTTATTACATATTTCTTTGATTTATGTCTTCGAATATAACTTTCTTTATTTTAAGTAAATTTAAAACGTTATCAGATAAAACAAATGTATTCTCTCCTGTGTTTAGAACAATTGCACTAATAGTTATTGACATATTTTTTATATTTTTAAGTTATTTAACAATTTTATCAATATGTAATGAAGATCTTATTTTCTTTAACTTTATTTATTTATTAACTACTTCTTCTTTTATAGCAATACCCATTTACTCCTTTTTTGGTCAATATAAGGGTATTTCTAGATATGCAGGTTCTCGAAATTTATATAGCTTATTATGCCGTAATGCTTTTCTAATAGTTCTTTTAAATATTCTCTCAATTTACTTTAGATTTTATAGTATTCCTCTTAAGGTTTGGTTGATTTTTTGGATTGCTTTATCCTTCCTACAAGGAGGTTTTAGGTTGGTTTTTAGAGATTTATATTTATTTTTTAGGAATTTCAGTTCTAAAGAAAAAACCAGAGTTGCTATTTATGGAGCAGGATCTGCAGGCGCTCAATTAGCAGCAACGTTAAGATTAGGAAGTAAATATAACATTATTACTTTCCTTGATGATTGCCCTTCTCTTTTAAATAGAAAATTAAATGGAATTCCAATTAAAAATTTGGATAATATTGGTAATGTTTTAGATAGATTAGATCAAATTTTAATCGCAATTCCATCAGCATCAGAACTTACAAGAAAAAGAATTATCGATTCCTTAAAGCAATATGAATTACCAGTTTTGGAAATCCCCTCTATTGAAGAAATTGCCTCTGGTAATTCTAAGATAGATTCTCTTAAAGCAATTGATATAGAAGATTTGCTTTTTAGAGATTCAGCCTTACCCAATAAAGACTTATTAGGTCCAGGTATTACAAATGGAATAATATGTGTAACGGGAGCAGGAGGTTCAATAGGCAGTGAGTTGTGTAGGCAGATTATTAAATTAAAACCAAAAAGATTAATAATTTTTGAAAGAAATGAGCCAAGTCTTTATCTAATAAATCAGGAATTAATAGAAATTTGTGATGAAAAATCAGAAGTAATACCAATTCTTGGATCTGCAAAAAATAAATCATTAGTTGAGAGCATTTTCAAGAGGTATAATGTTCAAATTATTTTTCATGCTGCAGCTTATAAACATGTACCTCTTGTAGAACAAAATCCTTTGGAGGGAATTGCAAATAATGTTTTTTCTACAATGGTTCTATGTGAATGTTCATTAAATTCAAATGTACAAAAATTGATATTGATATCGACTGATAAAGCTGTTCGTCCTACAAATGTAATGGGAGCTTCAAAAAGAATAGCTGAATTAATTGTTCAAGCATATTCACAAAAGGCTTTATTGAATCAAGCCAAATACTCGAAAACTAAATTTTCAATGGTGAGGTTTGGGAATGTTCTTAACTCTTCGGGTTCAGTAGTTCCTTTATTCAGGAAACAGATTCAAAGGGGCGGACCTATTACTATCACTCACGATAAAGTAATACGATACTTCATGACGATCCAAGAGGCGTCTCAATTAGTTATACAGGCTTCTGTTCTAGCGGAGGGTGGTGATGTATTCTTATTAGATATGGGTAAGCCATTGCGAATTTATGATTTAGCAGAAAAAATGGTTAAGCTAAGTGGAATGAAATTAAAAAACAAAGAGAATCCACTTGGAGATATAGAAATTATCTATACAGGTTTAAGGCCAGGAGAAAAATTATTTGAAGAATTATTGATTGATGCTAATTCTCAAAATACAAAGCATCCAAAAATATTTAAGGCTATTGAAAATTCTTTCTCTTTTGAATTCTTAATTCCCAAAATTTATGAACTTAAAGAGTATATTTTGAAACAAGATAAGAAGAATACAATAACAATAATTTCAAAATTACTTCCAGAATGGCAAATTTATGAAGGCACAAAGCGAGGATAATGTATGTTAAGAATATTTCTGGTTATAAAAAATTTAAAGTATTTAATGTCTAATCTATTTTAAAAGTTCCGTCTATAATTATGAAAAATTCTCCAGTAATTGCATTTGTTATTGGCACAAGGCCAGAAGCAATAAAATTAGCTCCAGTAATAAAAATTTTTAAAGAATGTAAAAGTATACATACAATAGTTTTACTAACTGGTCAACATAAAGAACTTGTGGATGAAGTCAACAAGAGTTTTGAAATAAAGGAGGATTTTAACTTAAATCTTATGAAAGAAGTCCAATCCCTTACACACATTACATGTGCTGCATTGGAAGGACTTAGAAATTTTATTATAAAAAATCCAATTAATTTATTAGTTGTTCAAGGCGATACTACCTCTGCTTTTTCAGCTTGTTTGGCTGCTTTTTATGAAAACATACCCGTAGCTCACATTGAGGCTGGATTGAGGACAGACAATTTAAATGATCCCTTCCCAGAAGAATTAAATAGAAGATTAATTTCTCAGATGGCTAAAATACATTTTGCTCCAACTAAAAAAGCTGTAAATAATTTAAATCAATCTGGCGTTTTTGAAAATGTATACTTAACAGGTAATACTGTTATTGATGCGTTATTGTTTATGACAAAACGCAAAAAAAAATCAATTTTTTATGATCAAATCAAAGGGAATAAAGTGATTTTTGTAACAGTACATAGAAGAGAGAATTGGGGTAGGAAACTTGAAAATATCGTCGAAGGTCTAAATAGAATCCTAAATAAATATAAAAATGTAAAAATAATACTCCCCATGCATCCTAATAAAGTAGTTAGGAAACCAATATTAGATATTCTTGGTAGTAACTCTAGAGCAATTCTCGCAGAGCCATTAGCTTATGATGAGTTGATTGCGACTATCAATGAATGCGATTTTATCCTTACTGACTCAGGAGGAATTCAAGAAGAAGCACCCAGTCTAAATAAACCAGTTCTAATCTTAAGAGATACAACTGAAAGGCAAGAAGCTATAGCATTTGGGACTGCAAAGCTTATAGGAACAGATCCAAAAGTCATACTTGCAGAATCAGAAAATCTTTTATTTGATAATAATAAGTACAACTCTATGGCTAATTCATCAAATCCGTTTGGAGATGGTAAAGCTAGTGAAAGAATTTTGAAATATTGTTTGGAATTTCTAAAAATTAGTAATTAGACTTTATCCTAGTCCCAAGCGTTGCCCTTTATAACCTGAATTTTTTTTAACTTTATTACACCAATCTATATTTTCCAAATACCACTGAGTCGTCATATGAATTGCATCAGTAAATCCATAATTAGGTTTCCATTTTAGTTCTCTTGTTATTAGGCTAGAATCTATAGAGTATCTTTTGTCATGTCCTGGCCTATCCTTCACGAATTTTATTTGTGATGAATAAGAAACATTTTTTGGTCTTTTATCATCGAGATAATTGCAAATTGTATTAACAATTTCCAAATTATTTTTTTCTCCATGACCACCAATACAATAACATTTACCTAACTTGCCATTGATAATTGCAAGTACTAGCCCATCAATGTGATCATCTACATATAACCAATCTCTGATATTTCTGCCATCCCCATAAATGGGTATAGGTTCGTTTTCAATTGCTTTTAGAATTGTGACTGGTATTAATTTTTCAGGAAATTGCCAAGGTCCAAAATTATTACTGCAATTGGTTATTATGACGGGCAAGTTAAATGTATGATGCCAAGCTAATGCAATATGATCACTTGCAGCTTTTGATGCAGAATAGGGACTCCTTGGATCATATTTAGTACTTTCGGTGAATCTTCCAGTTTCTCCAAGTGTTCCAAACACTTCATCAGTACTAATGTGCAGAAATCGAAATGATTCTTTTCTTTTAGAATTTAAATTTCTAAAGTGTTTTAAACCTGCATTAAGAATATTAGAGGTCCCAATTACATTATTGTTAATAAAACAAATTGGATCATCTATAGACCTATCAACATGACTTTCAGCCGCAAGATGAAAAATTAAATCTGGATCAGCATCCTTTATCGCTTTTTCCGTTAATAATGAGTTTGTTAAATCTACTTTTAGGAATTTATATCTTTCATTGAAACCTTCTTGCTGATTTATTATTTTATTAATAGAAAATAAATCGCTACAATAGCTCAACTTATCTAAATTAAAAATTGAGGAGTCAGTTTCTAAAAGAAGCCTTCTAATTAAAGCACTTCCAATAAATCCCGCTCCACCAGTCACTAGAATTCTTTTTTTTTCATTTATAAGTTCTGATAATAAAGTCATTTCAAGTTGCAAATTCTAATTTTCAAGTAAGGATTCAAGATCTTTTTTAAGAGTTATCCTCCAATTCTCACCTTCTAATTGTAAAAGTTTCCTTGTTGATAAACAACTTAGCAATGAGTAATTAGGTCTTTTAGTCGTAGAAGGATATGACTTATTATTTATAGGGGTTAACTTAGCGGGATTTTTAATTAACCCTAGTTCAGTAGAAATATCCCTAATCTCAACCGCTACATCATACCAAGAGGCAAATCCTTCATCGCACCAATGAAGTATAGGCAAAACATTAGTTTTAGAAAATAATTCTTTTTCTTTGATAGTTATAATTCTCCAGCAAGCATTTGCTAGTGTTCTTGTACTTGTTGGGCAGCCCCACTGATCTGCAACAACTTTTATTTCCTTTTTTGTTTTAATTAAATTAAGCATTTTTAAAGCGAAGTTACTGCCAGTGGGTCCCATTAACCAGCTTGTCCTTAAAATAATGGCTTGATTTTTGTTTGGGAGGATTTCTTCAATAAACTCTTCACCTTTACTTTTTGTTAATCCATATGAATTTATAGGACTTCTTGGATGATTAGTTGGGTAGGGACTTGAGCGTTGCCCATCAAATACAAAATCAGTACTTATTTGTAATAACTTTCCTTTTGTCTCGAGTAAAACCTCCGATATCGTTTTAGGTCCTTCTGCATTGATTTTAAAAGCTAATTCTTTCTCAATTTCTGCTTTATCGACATTTGTATATGCGCCACAATTAAATATCCAGTCAGGATTGACTTTTTTTATGAAACTAGTAATAGAGTTTTTATTTTCTAAATTAATATTGTTTTTATTAGTTGTGATTAACTTATGACCTTGAGGCTTACTTTTTATTAGAGCTTTCCCCAGTTGACCATTGGAACCAATTAGTAAAATTTTCATAATTAAATTTCTCTAAACTCTTCAATTTGTGAAAAAGATGAAGCTTCTGCATCTTTTGGCGACAAAATTGGATTTTGTATACTAATTGACTCTAAAGGCCATTTTATGTCTAAATATTTGTCATTCCACAAAATCGATCTTTCATTTGCCTTTGACCAATATTCTGTGGTTTTATATAAGACATCTGCCTTTTTACTTAGAGTTAGGAAACCATGAGCAAATCCTTCTGACATCCATAATTGATTTTTATTCTCTTCATTAAGCTCAACCCCAACCCACTGGCCAAATGTTTTGGAATCTTTTCTAATGTCAACTGCAACATCAAAAATTCTTCCACATATACACCTTATTAATTTCCCTTGTGCTTTTGGAGATGTTTGATAATGTAAACCTCTTAAAACTCCTTTATGAGATCGTGAGTGGTTATCTTGGCAGAAATTTATATTTAATTCTAAGTTTTCGTCAAATTTCTTTTTGTTCCAACTTTCAAAAAATAATCCCCTTTCATCTTCAAATATATCTGAATTGATTAAAGCAATTCCATTAATAGATTGGCCTTTATTCGTTTTTAATTTATTTAATTTCATTTTATTTTCAATAAGGTTAAACTAAATTCGAATCTTGATCTATAAGATCCTTTAAATAAGTACCATATCCACTTTTTATTAGGGGAGTAGCTAATGAAAGTAATTGATCATTATCTATCCATTTATTCCGCCATGCTATTTCTTCAGGACATCCTACTTTAAGGGATTGCCTATTCTCAAGTGTTCTTATATATGATGATGCATCGTGCAAAGATTCAAAAGTTCCAGTATCAAACCAAGCGGTTCCTCTGCTCATTACCTCAACTCTTAATTTTCCTTCTTCTAAATAAAGTTTATTAATGTCCGTAATTTCAAGCTCTCCTCTATCTGAAGGCTTTATAGATTTAGCTTTTTCTACGATTGTTTGATCATAGAAGTAAAGTCCTGTAATAGCATAAATACTTTTAGGTTTGCTTGGTTTCTCTTCTATGCTCAAGACTTTCCCATCTATTCCGTACTCCACCACACCATATCTTTGTGGGTCTTTCACTGGGTAAGAGAATATTATTGCACCATCATTATTTGAAGAACTTTTCCTTAATTGCTCTCTAAGACTATCTCCATGAAATAAATTATCCCCCAAGATTAAGACGCAAGGTGAACCATTTAAGAATTCTTCTCCAAGAAGAAATGCTTGTGCTAATCCATCCGGATTTTCCTGAATAGAGTATTGAATTTTAATTCCAAATCGATTACCGTTGCCTAGTAGTTGTTTAAAAAGTATTTGTGTCTCATCTGTTGAAATGATGAGAATATCTTTTATTCCTGCTTCCATTAAAGTACTCAAAGGATAATATATCATAGGCTTATCAAATATAGGCAAAAGTTGTTTACTTATTGATTGGGTAATTGGATAAAGCCTTGAACCTGTTCCCCCTGCTAAAATTATTCCTTTCTTTTCAGACATTCTGTATGAAATTAAATTGTTATTATTTTAGCTTCTATAGCTTTATAAAAATTTAAAAAGTAATAATAAATTTGCAAAATATATTTAATATTTCTTGGAAAAAAGAGTTTAAAAGATGAGCAAATTTGGATATTTAATTAAATAATTAGAAACCTGATTAAATAAAAATGATATTTAATTAACAAAGATTATATAATTTTTTTAGAAAGGGAGTAATATTCTGTAAACCCCAAATAAATTTGTATGAAAAAAGATATGTATCCCATTTTAATTACTGGAGCAGCAGGATTTATTGGTGCGGCATTAGCAAAAAAACTTTTGAGTAAAGGTAAAAACGTAGTTGGGATTGATAATTTAAATAATTATTATGATACCTCCTTAAAAGATTCTAGATTAAGGGATATTGAATCTTTTTCAATTAAATGTCGAGGAGAATGGAAATTCATAAAAATGGGTTTGGAAGATCAACAAGGGCTGTCAAAGTTATTTTTAAATTATCAACCTAAAATTGTTATAAATCTTGCTGCTCAAGCAGGTGTTCGATATTCACTTGAGAATCCTAATTCTTACATTCAAAGTAATCTTTTAGGATTCGCAAATATACTAGAAAATTGCAGGAATTACGATGTTGAGAATTTTATTTTTGCTTCCAGCAGTTCTGTTTACGGTGGGAATACAAATTTGCCATTTTCAGAATCGCAATCTGTAGATCATCCAATAAGTTTATATGCCGCTACAAAAAAATCTAATGAATTAATGGCGCATTCATATAGTCATTTATACGATATTCCATGCACAGGACTTCGCTTCTTTACTGTTTATGGTCCTTGGGGAAGACCAGATATGGCGCCAATGATTTTTGTTAAATCAATATTGGATAAAAAGCCCATAAATGTTTTTAATTATGGAAATATGCAAAGAGATTTTACTTATATTGATGATATCGTTGAGGGGATTGCTAGATGTTGTGAGAAACCTGCAATTAAAAATAAAAACTTTAATACATTTGAACCAGATAAATCGACTTCTTTTGCTCCATTTAGAATTTTTAATATTGGCAATAATAACCCTCTAAATCTTTTGAAATTTATAGAGGTCATTGAAGAAAATCTAGGAATTAAAGCAATAAAGAATTTTAAACCTATCCAACCAGGAGATGTTGAGGCAACAGCTGCTAGCACTGAATTATTGGAAGAATGGGTTGGTTTCAAGCCATTTACATCTATTGAAATTGGTGTGAAAAATTTTATTAAATGGTATCTAAACTATTATTCTCATAATATTTAAATAAACTATGCATTAGTTTTATATTTCAATTCATATAAATATAAGTTTTATTTTAAAAATTTTATTTGCATACTATGATTTAAAAATTAAATAAAGATTATTAGTTTGAGAGTTTTAGTAACTGGTGGAGCAGGATTTATTGGTAGTCATACTTGTTTTTTGCTTCTTAAAAAAGGTTATAAGTTAATTATCATGGATTCTTTTATTAATGCACCCAAGCAAGTTATAGAAAGAATTAAAGATTTAGCTGGACATAAATTTAAAAATGTAAGAAATCTAATTGAAGTTCGTGAATCTGATATTAGAGATTTTTCCTCATTAAATCAAATTTTCAAAGATTCATCAGATCAAGGTTTTCCAATAGAGGCCGTGCTACATTTTGCAGGTTTGAAATCAGTAGCTGAATCTGTTATTAACCCTATTTTATATTGGAACGTTAATGTAGGAGGAGCTATAAATCTCTTGAAAGCAATGGATAAAAATAATTGTCGAACGATTGTTTTTAGTAGTAGTGCAACAATTTATGGTCAAGAAGTTAGAGATAAGTTACATGAAGAATGTGAGATGAATCCAATTAATCCATACGGGGTAACAAAAATGGTTATTGAAAAACTTATGCATGATAGTTTCAATCAGCCAGGGAAAGAATGGCGAATTGCTAATTTAAGATATTTTAATCCTATAGGATCTCATCCTTCAGGACTTATTGGTGAAAATCCTAATGGAAAACCAAATAATCTTTTCCCTTTGATAACTAATGTTGCTTTAAGAAATTATAAAGAACTAAAGATATTTGGAAAAGATTGGAATACTCACGATGGAACTGGAGTGAGAGACTATATACATGTTATGGATTTAGCTGAAGGTCATATTAGAACTTTAGAGTATTTAAAAAAACAAAAATCTAAGATTTTAAATATGAATTTAGGAACTGCAAAAGGCACAAGTGTTTTAGATTTAGTAAATACTTTTGAAGAAGTGAATAAAATAAAAATCAAATATAGATTTGTAGAGAGAAGAGATGGCGATGTTACGAGATTAGTTGCAGATAATAGATTATTAAAAAAAACCCTTAATTGGGAACCTAATTTAACTATAAAAGATATGTGCCGAGACGGGTGGAATTGGCAAATTAAAAATCCTAAAGGATATTTATAAACTTATCATTTAAAATCTTCAAACTTTAATTCTCTGATAGTTTTTTTGATGCCATCTTCTAAATTAATAGATGATGACCAGCCAAGATTTTTTATCCTACTAACATCTAAAAGTTTTCTAATGGTACCATCAGGCTTAGTTTCGTCCCAAAATATTTCCCCTTTATAACCTATCTCTTTACAAATTAAATTAGCTAGTTCCTTTATACTAATGTCTTTTCCTGTACCAACATTTAAGTGAAAAATATTTGGATTGATTTTATTTCCATTCAGTGGAGTATTCCATTTCTCAAGAACAAAAACAACTGCATTCCCAAGGTCATCTACATGCATAAATTCTCTCCTAGGTTTACCTGTCCCCCAACAAGTTACGGAGGGTAAGTTTAATTTTTTAGCCATATAAAATCTTCTTATTAAAGCAGCCATTACATGACTATTTTTCTCATGGTAATTATCTCCATGACCATAAAGATTTGTTGGCATTAAAGATATTGCATCAAAACCATATTGAATTCTAAGGGCATTGCATAATTTTATTCCCGCTATTTTTGCGATTGCATAGTATTCATTTGTTACCTCTAATTCACCTGTTAATAGAGATTCTTCTTGAATAGGCTGTTGAGAAAACTTAGGATAAATACAACTGCTCCCTAAAAAAATTAGTCTTCTTGAATTATTTCGCCATGCTGATTCAATAATATTAGTTTGTATTTTTAAATTATTTAAAATAAAATCAGCAGGGTAATCTGAATTTGCTAAAATTCCACCAACTTTTGCAGCCGCTACAATAACAACTTGTGGTTTATTTTTTTTAAACCAAGTTTCCGTTTTATTACAATCAGAAAAATCCAGTTCATTTCTTCTGGGTTTTAGAATATTATTATATCCTTTATCTTCTAAAGCTTTTGTAATAGCTGCTCCTGCCATCCCATATCCTCCTGCTACTAAAAATTTATCTTTTTTGAAAATATATTTTTTCATTTTTAAATTAAATAATTAAATAGTTGTTTTATTAGTAAACATTATCTAACCCTTTTTTTATGAGGATTGCTTCTTTTTTTGCTTCTTCTTTATCTTTATTTATCATTTCCTTAATCATCTCCTCTAATGAAATAGTTGGTTCCCAACCAAGCTTTTTAAAGGCTTTTGAAGAGTCTCCAAGTAATTGTTCAACTTCGGTAGGTCTGAAATATCTAGCATCAACTCTTATAACAATTTCTTTCGTGTCAGATCTTCTTCCTATTTCATTAATTCCTTTGCCTTCCCAAATAATTGCGGTTTTATCATTTCTTTTGGCCCATCCTAGTGCTTTTGCGCTTATTTCTACAAAACTTCGAACTGTTTCCATTTTTCCAGTCGCAATAACAAAATCATCAGGTTTGTTTTGTTGAAGCATCAGCCATTGCATTCTTACATAATCTTTTGCGTGCCCCCAATCTCTTTTGGAATCAAGATTACCTAAATAAAGGCAACTTTCTAATCCTAGATCTATTCTTGATAATCCTCTTGTTATTTTTCTTGTTACAAAGGTTTCCCCCCTTCTTGGACTCTCATGGTTAAAAAGTATGCCATTACAAGCAAACATATTATATGCTTCTCTATAATTAACAGTTATCCAATATGAGTATAATTTTGCAACGCTATATGGACTTCTGGGATAAAAAGGGGTTTTTTCATTTTGAGGGGTTTCTTGAATTAAACCATAAAGTTCACTAGTACTTGCTTGATAGATTTTTGTTTTTTTTGTTAATCCTAATATTCTCACTGCCTCAAGAATTCTTAAAGTTCCAAGAGCATTACAATTGGATGTATATTCGGGGGTTTCAAAACTTACCGCAACGTGACTCTGAGCTCCTAAATTATAAATTTCATCTGGTTGAATTTCTTGAATGACTTTTATAAGATTACTACTATCAGTTAAATCTCCATAATGAAGGATTACTTTTAATTTACTTTCATGAGGATCTTGGTAAAGATGATCAATTCTTTTTGTATTGAAGCTACTTGATCTTCTCTTTATCCCGTGAACCTCATACCCTTTATTTAAAAGAAATTCAGCTAGATAACTACCATCTTGGCCAGTTATTCCAGTGATAAGAGCTTTTTTTTGTTTTGATATCATTGATGTATTTTTAATAGTTTAATACTATATAAGTTTCAGGATATTAATAGTAATTTTGATTAGTTATACAGAAAAAATTACAAAGTTGAAAACGAAGAACTATATTTAAGATCCATCCCCAATTCTCCATAGGTTTAGTCCGTGCTTTTTAACTTGAAGTGGATCGAGAACCGATCTGGCGTCAAAAACCCATGAAGGCTTTCGCATTTTCTTTGATGCTTCAAGCCAATCTATAAAAGAATATTCTTCCCATTCTGTAAGAAATATCACTGCATCAGACTGCTCTATTGAATCATCAATTGTTTTAGACGAAATCCAAGAACCCTCTGCTAAATTTCTAGCTGATGAAAGGTTATTTTCTGGCTTTTGTCCGAGATCTTTCGTGATCTGAGCTGTTTCAACTTTGGGATCATGAATGTACAATATTGCTCCTTCCTCAATTAAATCTTTGCAAATATTAATTGCAGCTGATTCTCTAGTGTCGTTTGTATTCGCTTTAAATGCAAAACCAAGTATGCCTATTTTTTTCCCTGATACAGTTCCAAATAATTTTTTAACAACTAGTTTAGAAATTCTATGTTGATGCCAATTATTAAGCCTAACAACTTCTTCCCAAAAATTAGCTACTTCTGGTAACCCAAAGAAATTACATAAATAAACAAGATTTAAAATATCTTTTTTAAAGCAACTACCACCAAATCCTGGTCCAGAGTCAAGGAATTTTGAACCAATTCTGCTATCTGATCCAATTGCGCGTGCGACTTCTCTGACGTCTGCACCTGTTGATTCACAAAGAGCACTAATTGAATTTATGGAGCTAACTCTTTGCGCTAAAAAAGCATTCGCTGTTAACTTTGCTAATTCACTGCTCCAAATGTTTGTCTTTAATATTTTTTCTTGCGGTACCCAATTTTTATACACTTTAGATAAAGAAGATATAGCTGAGTGGTTATCGCCTCCAATTAAAACTCTATCTGGATATTCGAGATCTTTTATAGCCGAACCTTCAGATAAAAATTCAGGATTTGATAACACATCAAATTTTAAATCTGATTTATTAGAAGTTGATCTTTCAGAATGAAGAATTGATTTTATAACTTCCGCAGTCTTTACTGGTAAAGTACTTTTTTCTACAACAATTGTGTACCCAGTAGAGAATTTAGCAACTTGTCTTGCACAAGCTTCAACCCATTTTAGATCACTTGCTTGGCCAGCTCCAATTCCTTTCTTTTTTGTAGGTGTATTTACAGATATAAAAATAATGTCAGCTTTTGCTATATTTTCTTCGATTTCAGTTGAAAAAAAAAGGTTTTTACCTCTACATCTACCTACTATTTTATCAAGACCTGGTTCATAAATAGGAAGTTCTTCTAGGTTTCTACTATTCCATAATGCGATTCTTCTTGAATTTATATCAACAACATTTACAATAATTTTTGGACATTTATCTGCTATTACGGACATAGTAGGACCCCCTACATATCCTGCCCCAATGCAACATATATTTTTAATTTCAGAAATCATAAGCAATTTGTAATTTCAAAAAATTTTAAAATTTTATATGGAAATAATTTCCTAAAAGATGAATAAGATCTTTTAGTTTATTCTGCCATATTTATCATCAAACCTAACTATATCATCTTCCCCGAGATAGGAGCCGCTTTGCACTTCTATTATGGTTAAAGATTTATCACTATTATTAATTAATCTATGTTGAGACCCTAGCGGTATATATATGCTTTCATTTTCATTTAAGGTATTAATTTTATTATTTAATTCAACTTTAGCAATTCCGCTGACAACTACCCAATGCTCAGAGCGATACTTATGCATCTGAGAAGATAATTTCTCTCCTGGTTTTACATTAATAAGCTTAACTTGCCAATTGGAAGCCTCAGAAAGTGATAAATAATATCCCCAAGGTCTATAAATAATAGAGTGCTTTTGGCCTTCTGGAATTTTATTCTCTTTAAGTTGCTGTACAATATTTTTAACTTCTTGTGATTTCTTTTTATCCGCGATCAAAATAGCATCATTTGTTTCTACAGCTATTAGATCATGTAATCCTATTCCCACCAAAAGTCTATCCTCACTTCTTAAGTAACAGTTCTTATTATTTTCTGAGATTATCTTCCCTTTTGTATGATTACCAAATTTATCTTTTTTGGATGACTCCCATACGGCCTCCCAAGAACCTATATCTGACCAGCCAGCGTCCAATGGTAAAACCTTACCTAAAGAGGTTTTTTCCATTACTGAAATATCAATTGATAAATTAGGGCAATTATTAAAATGGTTTTTATCAATTCTTTGAAAATCTAGGTCTAAATTGCTATTTAAAATTGCTTTCTCACAATATTTAAAGATCTCTGGTGAGAATTTTTTAACTTCGCTAATAATTGTTTTTGCTTTAAACATAAAAATACCACTATTCCATAAATAACGTTTATCTTTGAGAAATTTTAAAGCTGTTTCAAGATCAGGCTTCTCAGTAAATTTTGTAATTTTTTTTGCTTCAATCTCACTTAAATTAAATGGTGATTCGGCTTGGATATATCCATAACCAGTTTCTGCTGAATCGGGTAGGATCCCAAAAGTTACAAGATATTCATTTGCAGCGTAATTTATTCCTCTTTCTAAAATACTGATAAATTTTTTTTTATTTTTGATCTCATGATCAGATGAAAGTACTAACAATATTGGATCATTTTCTTCCTCTAGAGCTTTTAAAGCTGCAAGTGTAATTGCAGGCCCAGTATTTTTACCAAAAGGTTCTAAAATTATTGAGAGTGGATTTGTTTTAATCGCTCTCATTTGTTCAGCAACTATGAATCTATGTTCCTCATTACATATTAATATTGGATCAATCAAATTTTTAAGGCCAACTATTCTTTCTCTAGTTACTTGAAGTAAAGTTTTTTCATTAATAGAGCTTAATGATAAATATTGTTTTGGAAAACTTTCTCTTGATAAAGGCCAAAGCCTAGTTCCTGATCCTCCGCAAAGTATTACAGGAATAATAGGATTAGATGCCATTTTATTACTTACAGCAATTTATGAGTATTAATATTTTAACTTAAAATTTTTATTTAATTTGTATTTATTTATTTATGATAAATTTCAATCTAGATCTCTCGATTTTAGTATGTATTACATCAAAAAAAGCATTTAATAAAGGTTCATTTTCTGTAAACATATAACACCATAATCTTTCCATATAATGTCCTTCAATTGGGTTTTTATGAGTATTTAATTTTTCTAATAAATTGGAATAAAAATTTATATCATATTTTCTTATTACTTCTCTTTTAATTGCAAAACATCCTCCATAAGAGGTTGCAATTATCTTTGGAATATTAGGAAATAATTGTTTTGCGAATTTTCTAAAACCTATCTTGGATTTTGATATTTCTCCATTATTCCAGCTATCAAAATATTTTTTATTTTTTTCAATTCCAATATTCCATTTCCATTGTAAAGGACCAATTATTCCGTATCTACTTGCAGCAAAACCATATTTATTGACTTTTTTAATGTATTTATAAGGATTACTAAATGCCATGCAGCCTAGATCATCAATTCTCCCTTGGAGAAAAATATTAATATCATCTAAATTATCGTAGTTTTTCACTATATGATATAGCCATGTGTGAGATTCCCTCCCAACATTATTTATATTTATAATTTTGTCGAAATTTTCATTTTTAAATAATTTGCCTTTATTATAAATTATTACTTTAAATTCTTTAAATTCTTTAATCCAACTTAGATCCTCATTAAATCTTGAAACTATTATACTCGTTTTCATTACCCAGAATTTTCAATTGATAATATATTAATATGAAAAACATAAAAAAAATACTTGTAGTAGGAGCAGGTCTTTCAGGGGCAACAATTGCTAGAACTTTGGCTGAGAATAAATTCAAAGTAATCGTTATTGACAAAAGAAATCATATCGCAGGAAATATTTTTGATTTTATTAATTCTAATAAAGAAAGAATTCATAAATATGGCCCTCATCTTTTACATTGTAATCCTAATTCATTAGGACTTAAATTTTTAAATCGTTTTACAGATTGGATATCTTATGAGCATAAAGTCAGGGCTCTTTTAGAAGATGGCAGAACGACTCCTTTACCAATTAATCAAATTACGCTTGAGGATATTTTTGGTGAAAAATTTAAAAGTGAGATTGAAGTCAAAAATTTTTTGGATAATATTAGAAACATTAATCTTGTCCCTAAAAATACAGATGAGTTTTTTGAATCATCAATTGGTAATGAGCTTGCAGATATATTTTTTAGGCCTTATACAAAAAAAATGTGGGGAGTAGATCCAAAGAAACTTGCTTTGAGCATAGGATCAAGATTACCTATAAGAACTAATAAGGATTCCAGATATTTTAATGATCAATTTCAAGCTTTGCCAAAATATGGTTACACAAAAATGATAGAAAATATGTTAAATCATAAAAATATTAACGTGTTTTTAAACAAAAATTTCATATCAGGTATGGAAATAGATTTTAAGCATACTTTTCTCTGCATTCCTATTGATGAATTTTTTAAATTTAAATATGGACAACTACCATATAGATCTATAATTTTTGAACATAAAAAAAGTTTTTCTGAAGATTTACCTTCACCAGTTGTTAATTTTACTGATAATTCAAAATATACTAGACAAACGCAATGGAATCTATTCCCAAATTCAATAGGTAAAGACTATAAATATAATACAATTACTTTAGAAAAACCCTGTGATATTAATGAGAATCCAGGGGAATACTATTATCCTGTTAGTACTCAAGTATCTAAAAAAATTTATGAAAAATATAAAGAACTTTCTATTCAAAAAGAAAAAATCACTTTTTGTGGAAGAACAGGACTCTATAAATATATAGATATGATTCCTGCAGTAATGATACATCTCAAAATTGCAAATGATTTTTTAAAAAATAACTAATACAATGTCAAGAAAAAAGAAAATTAATATACTCATGATTTCCTCAAGTGCAAAGTTAGGAGGAGGGACTAAACATATGTTTATGCTAGGAAATAATTTAAATGATAATTTTAATGTTTTTTATGGGTTGCCTAAAAGTATTATTTTTAATAAATATTTATCAATAGATAATCATTTATTCATAGCTGAAAGGAAGATAAAATTTCGTGATATTTTGAATATTTTAAATTTCATTAATTATAAATCAATAGATATTATTCATGCTCATGGAAAAGGTGCAGGTGTATTATCAAGAATAATAAATATCTTTTTAAATAAGAAATTAATATATACTTTTCATGGAATTCATTATGAGCTAAATAATTTTTTTATAAAAAAACTTTATATAATTTATGAAAATTTATTTGGCAGAATTGATTCACATAAAATTTTAGTATCTCAAAGTGAGAAGAAATTCGCTAAATCATTATCGATAAATTTAAATAAAAAATTTGTTGTAATTAATAATGGAGTTCAAAATAGAAAAATGATAAATTATTCCAAAGTTAATGAAAAATCAAGTGTAAAAAATAAAATCTGCAATGTAATTACAATTTGTAGATTAGTTAAGCAAAAAAATGTCAAAGAAATAATAAGAATAGCAGAGCTCATACCAGAAATTAATTTTACTATTTTGGGTAATGGTGATCTATGGAATGAATTAAATGAATTTATCTTTAAGAAAAATATAAATAATGTTTTTTTTAAAGGTACAAAAGATGATGTTTTTAATTATCTATACCGATCAGATATTTATCTTTCAACATCCTTATATGAGGGACTTCCAATAAGTGTTTTAGAGGCAATGTCAGTCGGATTACCAATTATCGCAAGTAATGTTATTGGTAATTTAGATACGATTGAAGATGGTAAATCCGGATATCTTTATGATTTAAATAATATAAATATGGCTGCTAAATTTATTAAAATACTTGCCCAAAATATAGCTTTAAGAAATAAGATGGGCAGAAATGCTTTTTTAAGACAAAGAAAATTATTTTCTTTAAAAAATATGATATTAAAATATGAAGATTTATATGACAAAATTCTTTTTGATCAGGATGAAAAGTGATTAATAATTCTTGTATTTTTAAAGGTCAATAATACTATCAGGATCTCTAGCTATATTAATCATCTCTTTGAATGTAGAAGATTTATTTATTAATTCTTTGAAATTCCCACTTGCTTTTATTGATCCATTTTTAAATTCAAAAATGCAATCGCATTCTCTAATTGTGGATAATCTGTGGGCGATAAAAATAATAGTAAGTTCTTCATTAATTGATGCTAATGATTTGATAACTTCAGCTTCTGTTGTATTATCTAAAGCAGAAGTGGCTTCATCCAAAATCAATATTTTTGTATCTCTATATAAAGCTCTTGCTAATGCAATTCTTTGTCTTTGTCCTCCTGATAATCTAATACCATTATCTCCTAATTCAGTTTTTAATCCGCTAGGAAGTTTATTTATCAATTCATCTAATTTAGCTGTAACAATTGATCTTAATAGCTTTGGTTCATCTATTTCATCTTGTTCTAAACCATATGCAATGTTTGTGATAATATCAGCGTTTAATAAATTTATTGATTGCGGGACGTAAGAACATAATGATTGCCAAGATGAGATTTGATTATTATTTAATTTTTCTCCATCTATTAATAACTCTCCGGAATAAGGTCTTAGTAAACCTAGTATTAGATTGGCAATTGTAGTTTTTCCACTTCCTGTTTCACCTATAAAAGCAACTTTGGATCCAATTTCTATTTTTAAATTAATATTTTTGAGTGCGAAATTATTAGTTGAGGGATATTTATAATCTAAACAACGAATTTCAATATTAGTTTTGGGTATTAAAATATTATTTTCATAAATAATTTTATTGTAATCCCTTTCATTCTTAAGTTCTAAAATATTTAGTGCTTCTTCAAGATCAGGTATACCTGCTCTTAAATCAGTTATACCTCTAAATAAATCTTGAAGAGGAGGTGTTAATTTCAATGATGCAACTGCTATGGTGGCTAAGAATGGTATAACCTCTAAAAGTGTTGAGGGATTTTTACCTGATATAAAAGGAAATAAACCAATAGAAAATATTAAAGTTATTCCGAATGGTTCAACAAGAGCTCTTGGGAATTCTGGGAGAGTTTCTGCTTTCCATAAGAATGAATATGCCTTCTTACTAGCTTTCTTAAATCTTTCTTCGAAATATATTTCTGATCCTGTAAGATGCACATCTATTATCGTTCTAAGAGATTCAGTTATTACGCTATTAATATTTGATTCTAAAATTATCCTTTGTCTAGCAGCATTTTTTATAAAGGGGGTTACTAAAAAAGAAATTAATGTGTATCCAAAAACCAAACTAATAATTAAATAAATAGCGGTAATCTTTGCAAAACTTAGAATTGCTATAAAAATGAAACTAACTATAAAAAATCCACTTGTTATTTGCAAAATTGGTCTAACAAATTTTTCTGAAACTCTTGAAATATTTAGGAGTATTTTTGAGCTGATATCTTGACTTTTGTTGGTTAAAAAGAAATCATATTTTTGATTAAATAATTTCCTTTGAGTAATTTCAGATAGTTCTATAAATATCTTAGCTCTCAATTTTTCTTGGTAGGATCTCAAAAATAATCTTAAAAATGATGCCGCCCAATTTAAGGCTATGAATAAAAATACAAGAATAATTAATTTTGTAAATGGATCAGATGACAATAAATTAGAAAAAGGAATTGATGGTCTATTCTCTTTTTGAACAACTATTGCAAATAATCTTGATACTAGTCCTAAAACTAATAAATCATTAATACCTGTAATTATTGCTATTGGTATGATTTTAAAAAGAGATCTTTTTTTATCCTTTGAAAGAATACTAAAGAGTCTTGTAAAAAGATTTATTGTGTTGCTATACATTTATCTAAATAACTCTTTTATTAAAAAATGTTGTTGGGACATGTTTAAAAATCTTATTTTAATAAGCACCTCTATCTAACGGAAATAAAAGGACACCAATTGTTCTTATCATTATCCTTAAATCCATTATGGGATTAATTTTATCAATGTAAAGTGAATCTAAATATACCCTTTTGGGGTAACTAAGATTATTTCTACCACTTACCTGCCAAAGGCCAGTTATTCCTGGCTTAATTGATAGAACTTTTTTTATAGAAGAATCATATCTTATAATTTCCTCTTTAATTATAGGTCTAGGGCCAATAATACTCATTTCCATCCTTAACACATTTATGAATTGAGGTAATTCATCTAAACTTGTTTTCCTTAAAAATTTACCAATGATTGTTATTCTTGGATCATTTTTGAGTTTCTGATTTTTCTCAAACTCTTCTTTAATTTTTGGATTATTATCTAAAAGATTTTTCAGAATATCTTCAGATTCTGGATGCATCGTTCTAAATTTTAAACAGTTAAAAGTTTTAAAATTTTTTCCTATTCTTTTATGTTTAAAAAGTATAGGTCCTCTAGAGCTAAATTTTACTAATAAGGCTATTAGAAGAAATAATGGTAATCCCAAAATTATAAAAATAAAAGAGAAGATAAAATCAAATATTGACTTTAATTTTAAATATATTTTTCTATCCAAATTAATTTTTAAAAAACTTATCATAAAATAATAAATTTGATTTTAGTAAATTGTAATTCATTTTTTTTTAAAATCATCTAATGATTTTTCGATAAATATATTTAATTTTGAATTAAAGCTTTCTTCATTAAATTTCTTTGAAAAGAAATGCATATCTTGGGAATTAAATTTTCTCCATATTTTCTTATCTTCAAACCATTCTATAGTGTCAATAATATCAGTTGCAGTTTGATTCTTAAATAAAATGCCTGTTGGAATTTCATCTTTTGATGTATTAATAAAACATCTAACAGTGTCCAATAATCCTCCCTTTCGTAATCCTATTACAGGAGCTCCAGACGCTATAGCTTCAACAGGTGCTATTCCAAAGTCCTCTATACCAGAATATACAAATGCTCTACATTTACTCATCAATTCTTCAACATATTGATCTGAGGCATTGTCGTAAAAGATAATATTTTTATTCGCTTTTTTCATTAAAGAAATTTTTTCAGGACCATCTCCAACAATTATTAGAGGCAATTTCAATTTGTTAAATGCTCTAACAAGTAAATCAATCCTTTTATTGGGTACTAATCTATTGACTGTTAAATAAAAATTACTTCTATTATTCTTAAAATCAAATCTTTCAATTTCAACAGGTGGAAAAATTATTTCAGAATTCAGGCCCCAATACTTTTTAATTCTTCGTTTAGTAAAAGATGAATTAGATATCAAAAAGTCTGGCCTGTGACCACTTATAAAGTCCCATTGTCTTAATTTAAAAAGAAAATATCTAAGAGGTAATTCCATCCCAAAACTTTTATAGATAGAATTTCTTATATAAGTATTCATTTGATCCCAAGCATATCTCATTGGTGTATGAATATAACTAATATGAAGTTGATCAGGAGAAGATAAGACACCTTTAGCTGCAATATGACTTGAACTTATTATTAAATCGTATTTATCAAGATTTAATTGTTCTATTGCAAATGGTATAAGGATTAAATATTTTTGAATATTATTGGACCCAAAAGGTAATTTCTGAATTAAACTGGTATTTATTTTTCTTCCAGAGAAAATATTTAGATTAGATCTTGTAATATTTTCTGTTAAAGCAAATAAGTCTGGTACATCGAAATTACGTGAAATATATTTATCTAATTTAAGAGTTACTTTTTCAGCTCCGCTTATTGAATTTGCTATGAACCAATCATGAACTAAAGCTACTTTTACACTTACCTTATCCATTAATTAAAAAATTTTATATTTAATATATTAATCTTTATCATTAACTAAATTTGTTTTTAATTAAAATAATTATTTTAATTTATCATTATAAAATTTTTATATCCTATCAGATTATCTAATTATTCTTTTTATATATAAGTTATATTTTTTTAGAATAATTATTTTATTCTTTTAAAAGATTTTGATTATATTCTTCAATAATATTCTTAACTCCAGCCAATAGACACCAAACAATAATGCTTATTTTTCCATCAAAATATTGTATATCGGCAAGTTGAGAAATAAAGAAGAAAAATATTGATGACCAATATGCCCTATCAATAAAATCATTGTCATCCAATTTTGAATTTCTTAAAAAAATAATTAAACCAGATTTTATTAATAATAGTGTTACTGATGAAAAAAATATTATGGTCACAGGTATTCCATAACTGATAGCTAATTCTGTTAATAAATTATGGGAATGTCCTTTATAAAAATTTGTTTCAAGAGCATAAATAGCGCTAAAAGAAGCAGCTCCTATTCCAATTAATGGTCTAATTAATGAAATTCTTAAAGCACTTGATAAAATTTCTAATCTTGTGGCGTCCAATCCTTCATATCCTTCTTCAGCAAATTCCATTATAAATTTTTCAGGTAGATAGTTTTTAATAGTTTCTAATATTTCTACAGAAAAAATATTTGCAAAATAATAAATAAAAAATATAATGCCGCTAATAAAAAAAGGTATAGTCCAAAAAAGACTTTCGCTCCCAATAACTATTGGCAAAGATACTAATAGGCCAGTCCATGCATTTCTTGAGTAAGTTAAAAATATAGCTAAACCAATTGAAGAAAAGAATAAAATTGAAAAACTTTTTTTTATTAAGTTTTGAGATTTTTGAAAGATTAAAGCTATACAAAAAGGCCATACAAGATTTAACCAAGATCCAGCATAGTTTTGATTACTAAACAAACCACTTAAACCACCTGGATTTTCTATTGGCCTTTGATACCAAATTATTAGACTGTTAAGAGTTTCTAGTGGACCAGTCCAATTGAAGAAATATTGACCAAAACCACTTACTAATAGCGGAAAAGTTCCGGAAATAAGCAAAAGGATAAATCTTTTTCTTTTTAATGAAGAATTTAAATAATATTGAAAAGTCCAAAATAACCAGAAGAATGGTATCCAATTTGCCATTCCTAAAAGAGTTAAATCTGCATTCCATATTTCCTTAAAATTGTTTGTTAAGAAAAATCTTTGTAAAAGTGCATTAATTATTATTAAAATTCCACATAATAAAAATGAAAGATTCCATTTGTCTTCAAAAAAGTTTTTTTCTTTAGTTTGTAGTATTCCACCAATAACTAATGATGGAAGAAGAAACAAAGCTGCAAGAAATAGAGAAGAACATAAGAAGAAAATTCCTGTTAAAAATAAATAATATCCAATTTTTTCTAAATCATTTTTCTCTATAAGAAAAAATTTATGCATATTTTATAGACTCTTTAATCTTATTACGCTTCCTGCAGGATTCGAACCTGCGGCCCACTGCTTAGAAGGCAGTTGCTCTATCCAGCTGAGCTAAGGAAGCAGAAATATGTATTTTAGGATCAAAAAACTATTGTAAAAATGATAATTGATTATCATTCAAAGCTTTCTGAAATCATATCGTTATTGATACTTTGATATTCTAAAACAGTCCTGAACACTTATCCACCAAATATTTAAATATAAATACTATTTTTTTATAAAATTTATTTCAAAAATCTAATTAGTGGATATTCTTAATCAGAATATAAATTATAGATTAAGTGTTATTATCAAGGTTTTTATTTATTCATACAAAAATTAGCTATTTATTACTTATCTTTAAAAATTTCGATCAATAAATTTCTTAGAAAGGTTATTTAAATAATTTAAAAATTTTTATTTGGATATTTTCAAATATTTCAATAAATCGTTATTCTTAGGAATATTTTCCTAAAATATAAAAAAGGTATAATTTAAATTGTCAAAAAGAATAACTAATCAACAAAAAGAAGAACTAAAACTACTTTTTTTAAGTGGAGAAGATATAAAAACTTTGGCAGATAAATTTAAATATTCAAAATTAACAATTACAAGAAACCTAAAAAAAATTTTAGGACAAACAAACTTTGAAAATGCTACCAAAGCAATTAAAGTTAGAAACTCGAAAAATAAAAATGAAAATAGTAATTATAAAAAAATATTTAATGAAAGCGAAATTGATTTTGATAACGACAAAAAATTAAATCAAGAATCTTTTTTTGAAATAGTTCCATTAAATGAAAATTTTGATGATTCTTCACGTAAAGATTTATCATCAGTTTCAATCACGGAATTTACTTTCCCAAAAATTGTTTATATGGTTGTAGATAAAAAAATAGAATTAAATATTAAGACTCTTAAAGAATATCCTGAATGGCAATTTCTCTCAAAAGAAGAATTACAAAGAAAAACGATTCAAATATTTAATGATTTAAAAATAGCAAAAAGAGAATGTAGTAAAGAAGATAAAGTAATTAAAGTCCCAAATACAAATGTTTTTAAAATCGTTGCTCCAATATTAGCTTCTAGGGGAGTTACAAGAATTATTAATGATGATAAGTTGATTTCTCTTTAATAAATTACTTTTTATAAATTATACTAATCAAACCACTTGTAAAGGATCCACTTATAAAGCTTGAACCTAAAATGAAGCTTAATGGAAGCTCAATTGAATCTTTAAATATTAAGTTGACTTTAATTTTATTTGAGCTGTTTTGAATAACTAAAATCAGCGCTATTAATAAAGAAAAATTTATTGATAACAAGATAATTAATTTTTTAAGAGAAATAAACATCAGTTTTTGCTAATCAAAATTATTATTTACATAAATTATAGATAATATTTTTTGAAAGATTTTTTTTCTTTGCTAAATATTTTGTAGCTCTAGATAAAGTTAATCCCGCTTCTACTAATTCATTAATTTCTGACTTTAAATATTCTTGATCATAATCTATACACGATTTTTCTGAAATACCTTTTATTACTATCGTGAATTCTCCTTTTGGTTGTTGATCTTTGAATAATTCATTAATTTTATTTAAATTAGTTGTAAAGCTTTCTTCAAATATTTTTGTCAATTCTCTTGAAATAGAAATTTCTCTTTCCCCTCCACAATAATCTTTTAATTCCTTTAAAAGTTTTTTTAGACGATGAGGAGACTCATATAAGACTGTTGTCTTTTCCCTTTGGTTGATTTCCTTTAATATTATTTCTCTTTCACCATTTTTTCTAGGCAAAAAACCTTCAAATATAAATTTTGATGACTCAAAACCGCTTGTTACTAATGCAGTTAAAGCTGCACAGGGTCCAGGGATACAAATAACATTTATATTATTTTCTTTGGCACTTAAAACAATTTCTTTTCCAGGATCACAAATTCCTGGCATACCTGCATCACTAACTATTGCGATTGATTGTCCTGATTTTAGATAGTCAATTATTTTGGGAATTTTTTTTATTATGTTTACTTTATGGAAGCTTTCAAGAATATTATGAAAGTTATACTTGGCCATTATTTTCCTAGTATTTCTTGTATCTTCACATGCTATCAAGTTAACTTTTTTTAAAACATTAATTGCTCGTGGGGTAATATCTGATAAGTTTCCTATTGGTGTTCCAACTAAATATAAAACACCATTTTCAGGTTCTTCCCCTCTATGGGAGGAAATTAATTTATTATTCATTTTGTGATTAACTTACCCTCAGGTGTCGATATTAATAATCTTATCGATGATTTAAAAAAAATCAGCTGGGAAGCTGCTGACATAATTAATTATTATTCAAGAAAAATTAACGAAACTAGAAATAAAAAAGAATTTATAAGATCTAAAAGTATTAAGGATCCAGTAACTATTGCCGATCTCAAGGTAAATCAATTAGTAATAGAAAGAATTAATCAGAAGTATCCAAATATAAATTGGGATATTTTAAGTGAAGAAAATCAGAAATTAACTAAAGTACCTGTCCAAAGAAATTCCCCTTGGATATGGATACTGGACCCTTTAGATGGAACTAAGGATTTTATTCAGGGAACTGGAAATTTTGCGATGCATTTAGCTTTAAACTACCAAAATAAACCTTTGCTTGGATTGGTTTTAATTCCAGAGAAGGACGAATTATGGATGACTAATGGTGATAAAGTATGGTGCGATTCAAGAACAGAAAATTCAAAAAAAGTTAATTTGACAAATAATTTTAAATTAGAAGATATGAAATTAGTGATGAGTAAAAATCATAGAAATAGTCTTTTGCAAGAATTGATAGAGAATATTCCATTCAGAACTTCTATGGAAATGGGGAGTATTGGTTGCAAAATTTCATCTATTATCAAAGGAGAAGCCGATATCTATTTATCATTAAGCATTCCAGGACAAAATGCTCCTAAAGATTGGGATTTTGCTGCTCCAGAAGCAATTTTGGACGCGTCTGGAGGGAAAATAACAAATCTGGATAATGAGAATTTAAAATATAATTCAAAAGATTATAAACATTCAGGTGTAATAATTGCTTCCAATAATAAAGAAAATCATGAAGCAATATGTAAACAAATTAAAAAGATAATTTTAGAAAAAGATATTTTACCTTTTATTGTTTAATTTAGAGGGGCTACTGGAGTAGGGGTTGGTTCAGGATATGAAAAACCTCCATTCTGAGAAACTCCCCTCAATGTAAGATTAATTCTTCCTCTACTATCAATTTCTCTAACTCTTACAGTTACATCATCACCTTGTCTAACCACGTCTTCAACCCTCTCAACTCTGGCCTCTGATAATTGAGAGATATGAATCATGCCCTCTTTACCTGGGAGGATTTCTACAAAAGCACCAATCGGGATAATTCTAGTAACTACTCCTGAGAAAATTTCTCCCTCATGAACTTTTCTTGTTAGACCCTCAATGATCTTTTGTGCTTCTTCTGCAGCTGCACCATCATGAGAGGCAATTGTAACAATTCCACCATCCTCGATATCAATTTTAGTATTAGTTCTTTCAGTAATTCCCTTAATAGTACGACCTCCTGGGCCAATTACTGTTCCAATGAGTTCTGGATCAATCCTGAAGCTTAGCAATCTTGGAGCATGGGGAGATAAAGATTCTTGTGGTTTATCAATTGCTTCCTGCATCTTTTCAAGAATGTGTAATCTTGCTGGACGTGCTTTTTTAATAGCATCAGAAATAATAGATACTGATAATCCTGTAATTTTCATATCCATTTGGAGTGCCGTTATACCTTTTTCCGTTCCTGCAACTTTAAAGTCCATATCTCCAAGAAAATCTTCAATTCCTTGAATATCTGTAAGAATTCTAATTTCTTTGCCCTCTTTTATTAAACCCATAGCAGTTCCACTCACTGGTGCCTTCAATGGGACACCAGCATCTAATAATGAAAGAGTGCTGCCACAAACTGAACCCATTGATGTAGATCCATTGGAGCTTAATACTTCACTAACTACACGAAGTACATATGGGAAAGTCTCTTTTCCAGGTAAAACAGGGATTATAGCTCTTTCAGCCAACGCTCCATGACCGATTTCTCTTCTACCAGGAGTTCTCATAGGTCTTGTTTCTCCAACAGAGTAAGGAGGAAAATTATAATGATGTAAATAAGTTTTTTCAGTACTTGGATTTAAATCATCCATTTCTTGAGCGTCACTTGGTGTACCAAGTGTTGTTGTAGATAAAACTTGAGTTAATCCTCTTTGGAATAATGCTGAACCATGTACTCGTTTTGGGAGTATACCTGCTGCAACACTTATTTTTCTTACCTCATCAAGCTCTCTCCCATCAACTCTTTTCCCATCATTAATAATTTGATCTCTCATTAACTTTTTAGTTAATTTTTTAAAATCTGAATCAATTAATTTTTCCTCTTCAGAAATCAATATTTTCAAGTTGTTATCATCTTTAAGAGAATTAATTTTATTCAAAGCTTCTACTTTGATTTTTTCTAATTCAGAATCTCTCGCCTCTTTAGAATTATCAAAATTTTGCAGAATTTGATTAACAGGCTTTGAACAATTCTTATCAAGATATTCGTAAAGTGTATCTTCTGTCTCAGGAGGGGATGGCTTAACTTGTTTAATGTTTAATTCTTTTAATAAATTTTCTTGAGCCTTTATCAATTCAACTACAGCTTCATAACCAAAATCAATTGCTTCTATAGTATCTTGTTCTGATAATTGATTGGCTCCAGCTTCAATCATTACAATACCTTCTGGAGAGCCAGCTACTACAATGTCTAGATCTCCTTTCTCAATTTCTCTATAACTTGGGTTTAAGATAAAATCATCTCCTATGAGGCCTACTCTTACAGCTGCCATGGGTCCATAAAAAGGTATCTCACCAAGTAGAGTCGCTAGAGAAGCTCCTGTGACAGCAAGTACATCAGCGGGTACTCTTTCATCTAGTGACAGACAAGAAGCTACAATTTGTATCTCATCACGCATCCAAGAGGGAAAAAGAGGTCTCATTGGCCTATCAATTAGTCTAGATATTAAAGTTGCTCTTTCCGGAGGTCTCCCCTCTCTTCTCATAAAGCCACCAGGTATTCTACCTGCAGCATAAAGCTTCTCTTCGTAGTCACATATGAGAGGGAGAAAATCTCCTTGTTCTTTTTTTACTGTTTTTGTAGCAGTTACTAAGAGAGAAGTGTCTCCACATTCTATCATCACTGATCCATTAGCTTGTGGAGCATATAGCCCTGTAGTTAGTCGTATCTCTCGTCCGTCAAACGTGATCGACTTATTTTGTCCTTCCACTTTTAATTATGTTTTTTATACATACTTT
>MDTA01079792.1_pt1 | contig 70734 bp, 71 predicted proteins | sample 811151 | NCBI WGS metagenome assembly MDTA01 (sample SAMN05326648, study PRJNA326480) | marine metagenome | isolation source: seawater | place: Indian Ocean: South | collected 2010 | reverse complement strand
GGAGGTGGTGGTGGTCTTGCCGTGGGTGCCGGCCACGGCGATGCCGTGGCGGAAGCGCATCAGCTCGGCGAGCATTTCCGCGCGCGGCACCACCGGCACCCGGCGGGCGTGGGCTTCGGCCACTTCCAGGTTCTCGGTGTTGACCGCCGAGGAGGTCACCACCACGTCGGCGTCGCCGATGTTCTCGGCCCGGTGGCCGATTTCCACCCGCGCGCCCAGGGACCGCAGGTGGTCCACCACCGGCGATTCCTTGATGTCACTGCCACTGATGGCGTAGCCCTGGTTGGCCAGGACTTCGGCGATCCCGCACATGCCGGCGCCGCCGATACCCACGAAGTGGATACCGCGAATCCGCCGCATTTCAGGCACGGTATGTTTAATCGCCATGGGCGACCTCCTCGCATAGTTTCGCCACCCGGGCGGCGCTGTCCGGCACCGCCAGCTGGCGGGCACGCCGCGCGATCTGCGCCAGGGCGTCCCGTTCCATCATTCCGGCCAGGCTGCGCGCCAGGGCGCCGGCGTTCATTTCCGCCTGCGGCAGCATCAGGGCGGCGCCGCGATCCACCAGCCAGCGGGCGTTCAGGGTCTGGTGGTCGTCCACCGCGCTGGGCAGCGGCACGAACAGCGCGGCCACCCCGGCGGCGGCCACTTCCGCCACGGTCAGGGCGCCGGCGCGGCACACCACCAGATCCGCCCAGGCGTAGGCCTCGGCCATGTCATCGATAAATTCACTGACCTGGGCGTCCAGGCCCAGGGCCTTGTAGACCGGCTCGGCTTCGCCGGTGCGGCCGGCGCCGCACTGGTGGCGCACCTGCAGATGGGCGCCCAGGGACGCCAGCAGCAGCTCCGGCAGGTCCTGGTTCAAGGCCAGCGCGCCCTGGCTGCCGCCCAGCACCAGAATGTGCAGCGGGCCCTGGCGCACGCCGTAGCGTTCCGCCGGGTCGGGCAGCTCGGCGATCTCGCGGCGCACCGGGTTGCCCACCCAGATGCCGCCGGGCAGCGCGCCTTCGAACCCTTCCAGGGTTTCGGTGGCGAAGCGCGACAGCATGCGGTTGGTGAGCCCGGGCGCCGCGTTCTGCTCGTGGATCACCAGCGGCACGCGGCACAGTTTGGCGGCCAGGCCGCCGGGGGCGCTGACAAAACCACCGAAGCCCACCGCCAGCACCGGACGCTCGCGGCGAATCACGGCGCAGGCCTGCCACATTGCGCGCAGCAGCTGCAGCGGCCCGAGCAGCTTGCGTTTTACGCCGCCGCCACGCAGGCGCCCGACGGCCAGGCTGACGATCTCAAAGCCGTGGCGCTCCACCAGACGGGTTTCCATGCCGCCTTCGGCGCCCAGCCACAGCACCCGGTAGCCGGCGTCCTGCAGCTGCCGGGCCACCGCCAGGGCGGGGAACACGTGGCCGCCGGTGCCGCCGGCCATGATCAATACCGTGGCGCTCATCGTTTGCTCCTCCCGCGTGCCTGCAGCCGCGATTGCTCGGTGCTGGCGCGCAGTACCAGCGCGATCATCACCGAACAGATCAGCAGCGAGGAGCCGCCGTAACTTACGAACGGCAGCGTCAGTCCCTTGGTGGGCAACACACCCATGTTCACACCCACGTTGATGAACGCCTGGGCGCACAGCACCAGCGCGGTGCCGTACACCAGATAGGCGTGGTAAAGAAAACCGCGCTGCTCCAGGCCGCGTCCGATCACGAACAGACGCCAGCCGAGCACCGCGAAGCCGACGATCATCGCCAGGGTGCCGACCAGGCCCCACTCCTCGGCGAGCACCGCGAATACGAAATCGGTATGCGCTTCGGGCAGGTAGAACAGCTTCTGCACGCTGTTGCCCAGGCCCACGCCCAGCCAGTGGCCGCGCCCGAAGGCGATCAGGCTCTGGGTGAGCTGGTAGCCGGCGCCGTACTGGTCCGCCCAGGGGTCGGTGAAGCTCATCAGGCGCGCCACCCGGTAGGGCTCCGCCAGCGCCACCACGGCGCCCAGGGCCACCACGGCGAGGCCGATGATCAGGAACCGCAGGGTCGGCACGCCGGCCAGGAACAGCATGCCCATGGCGGCGATGCCCAACACCACCACGGCGCCGAAATCCGGCTGCAGCAGCAGCATGAAGGTGAGCGCGGCGAGCACGCCCAGCGGCAGCAGGAAGGCCTTCCAGCCGCTTTCCAGGGCCGCCTTGTGCTGGGCGATGTAGCCGGCCAGGTAGAGCACGAAGCACAGCTTGACGATTTCCGAGGCCTGAATGGTCAGGCCCGGCAGCGCGATCCAGCGGGTGGAGCCGTTCACTTCCCGGCCGAGGCCGGGGATGAACACCATCACCAGCGCCACCAGCGCCACCGGCAGCATGGCGAAGCGCAGCTTTTCCAGCAGGGTGAGCGGCACGCAGCAGTACACGAACACGCCCAGGCCGACGCTGGCGAGCAGATAGATGCCGTGGCGCAGGCCGTAGTGGAAGGGGCTGTCCAGGCGGGTTTCGGCGATCTGCAGCGACGCGGAGGTGACGATCACCAGCCCGGCCAGGGCCAGCAGCGCCACGGTCCACAGCAGCGGGCGGTCGAGGCCCGGATCGCGTACGTCCACCAGGGCGCTAGCCATGGGTCACCTCCCGGGCGCGGGCGGAGAAGTCGTCGCCACGGGCCACGTAGCTGTCGTACATGTCGAAGGAGGCGCACGCCGGCGACAGCAGCACGGCGTCGCCGGGCTGCGCCAGTTGCGCGGCACGCTTGACCGCCGCCGCCATGTCCGCGACCCGTTCGCAGGGCACGCCGGACAGGCCGTCGGCCACTTTGTCCGCGTCCTGGCCGAGCACCAGGGCGGCGCGCAGATACTGGCGCGCCGGCTCGCCCAGCGGCGAGAAGTCCTGGCCCTTGCCCTGGCCGCCGGCGATCAGGATCACGCGGCCTTCGATGGCTTCACCAATACCGGTGAGCGCCGCCAGCGTGGCGCCCACGTTGGTGGCCTTGGAATCGTTGATCCAGCGGATGCGGGCGTCCTCCGCCACCAGCTGGCAGCGGTGCGGCAGGCCCTTGAACTGTTTCACTGTGGCCAGCGTGGTGGCGCGGTCGAAGCCCAGGGCGTCGGCCATGGCCAGCACCGCCAGCACGTTCATGGCGTTGTGGTGGCCGGTGAGCGCCAGCTCGTCCACGTGCAGCAGGGTCTCGCCCTGGTGGCAGAGCATCTGCTTGTCGGTATCCAGCTGGTAGTGCGCTTCCGGGTGGCTGCCGAAGGTGATTTCCCGGGGCACCTGGGTCTGCGGACGGGTGGCCAGGTCGTCGCGGTTCCACACCGCCACCTGGCAGCCGTCGTAGATACGCTGCTTGGCGGCCAGGTAGTCGCTGAACTTGCCGTAGCGGTCCAGGTGGTCCTGGGACAGGTTGAGAATCGAAGCGACCTGGGCGTTGAGGCTGTAGGTGGTTTCCAGCTGGAAGCTGGACAGCTCCAGCACGTACAGCTCCGCTTCCTCGCGCAGCAGATCCAGCGCCGGCACACCCAGGTTGCCGCCCACGCCCGGCTTGGCGTCGCAGGCGCGCGCCACTTCGCCGAGCAGGGTGACCACGGTGCTCTTGGCGTTGGACCCGGTGATGCCCACCAGCGGGCGGCTGGCGGCGCGGGCGAACAGCTCGATGTCGCCGATCACTTCCTTGCCCTCGGCGATCTGCTCGGCGATGGCCGGCGTCGACACTGCAACGCCGGGGCTGACGATAAGACGCTGGGCCCGCTTCATCCACGAGCCCTTGAAGCCGCCGGTGTGAATCTTGAGCTTGGGATGCTGCTCACGCAGTTCGTCCAGACCCGCGGGCGCATCGCGGGTATCCAGGGCGCGCACGGGCATACCCTGATCCGCCAGGTAGCGGATCACGGAGCGGCCGGAAACACCCAGGCCAATAACCAGATCGAACGCGTCTTTCGCCATATACGTTTACGCCCGTCCTATCGAATCTTGAGGGTCGCCAGACCCACCAGTACGAGAATTACGGTAATGATCCAGAACCGAACGATGATCTTCGGTTCCGGCCAGCCCTTGAGCTCAAAGTGGTGATGGATCGGCGCCATGCGGAAAATGCGCCGGCCGGTGAGCTTGAACGAGGCCACCTGCAGCATCACCGACACCGTCTCCATGACGAACACACCGCCCATGATGAACAGCACGATTTCCTGGCGGACGATCACCGCCATCACACCGAGCACCGCGCCCAGCGCCAGCGCGCCCACGTCGCCCATGAACACCTGCGCCGGGTAAGCGTTGAACCACAAAAAGCCGAGCCCGGCGCCGCACAGGCCGGCGACGATCACCACCAATTCACCGGCGCCGGCGATGTAGGGAATCTGCAGGTAGGTGGCGAACTCCGCGTGGCCGCTGGCGTAGGCGAAGATGCCCAGCGCCGCCGCCACCAGCACGGTGGGCATGATCGCCAGGCCGTCCAGGCCGTCGGTCAGGTTGACCGCGTTGGAGGTGCCGTTGATCACGAAATAGGTCAGCACCACGTAGAACCAGCCCATGTTGATCGCCACGGTCTTGAAGAACGGCACGATCAGCTGGGTTTCCTGCGGGCTCTGGGCGGTCCAGAACAGGGCCAGGCCGGCGCCCAGCGCACCCACGGACTGCCAGAAATACTTCCAGCGCGCCGGCAGGCCGCGCGGGTTCTTCTCGATCACCTTGCGCCAGTCGTCGACCCAGCCCACGGCGCCGAACACCACCAGCACGCCCAGGGTGATCCACACGAAGCGGTTGCTCAGATCCGCCCACAGCAGGGTGGAGATGGCGATCGAGATCAGAATCAGGCCGCCGCCCATGGTCGGGGTGCCGGCCTTGCTGAGGTGGCTCTTGGGGCCGTCGTCGCGGATCGCCTGGCCGACCTGCTTTTCCTGCAGCTTGCGGATCATGATCGGACCGATCCAGAACGCCAGGAACAGCGCCGTCAGCACCGCCAGAATGGCGCGCAAGGTAATGTATTGGACCACCAGGAATCCGGTATAAAACTCACCCAGCAGTTCCGCCAGCCAAAGCAACATCAGTGCCCCCTCCCCTTATCGGTAAGCCGTTGCACCACTTGCTCCATGCGGGCACTGCGCGACCCCTTGACCAATACCGTGCCGCCCCGGGCCAGCGTTCCCGCTGCCCGTTCGGCGGCCTGATCGAAATGTTCCACCGGCTCGGCGCCGTCACCGAAGCCGCGGGCGGCCGCTTCGGCGCCCGGCAGGGTGATCAGCGTGTCGATGCCGGCGGCCCGGGCGTTGGCGCCCAATTCAGTCACCAGCGTCTCGGCGCTGGGGCCCAATTCCCCCATGGCGCCCAGCACCAGAGTGCGTGGTGACGGCCGCCCGGCCAGCCAGGCGATGGCCGCCCGTACCGAGCCGGGGTTGGCGTTATAGGTGTCGTCCACCAGGGTGCCGCCCTGGCAGTCGATCACGTTCATGCGTCCCGGGACCGGCTTGAGCTGTTCCAGGCGCGGCGCCCGTTCCGCCAGGTCGACGCCCAGCGCCTGCACGGCGGCCAGCGCCATCAGGACGTTGCTGATCTGATGCGCGCCCACCAGCGGCAGGCGCAGGGTCAGCCCCAGGGGCTGCAGCACGAAGTCGCAGCCCTGGTCGTCCAGGCGCACCGCGTCGGCGTGCAGGTCGCCCTGCTCGCGGCCCACGGTGACGACGTTCAGGCCGGCGGCGCGGGCCTGCTCGGTGAAGAAGGCGGCGTAGTGGTCGTCGCCGTTGATCACCGCGGTGCCGCCGGCGGCGCAGCCGGTGAAGATTTCCGCCTTGGCGCGGGCGATGCCGTCCATGGAGCCGAAGCCCTCCAGGTGGGCGCCGGTGACGTTGGTGATCAGCGCCACGTTCGGCTTCACCAGGCCGCTGGTCCAGGCGATTTCGCCGGGGGCGTTGGCGCCCAGCTCGATGACCGCCTGGCGATGTTCGGCGTTCAGGCGCAGCAGGGTGAGCGGAACGCCGATGTCATTGTTAAGGTTGCCGTGGGTGGCCAGGGTGCCCTCGCCAAGGAGGATGGCGATCATCTCTTTGACGGTGGTTTTGCCGGCATTGCCGGTGACCGCCACGCGCGGCACCGGGAACTGGGCGGCGTAGCCGGCGGCCAGGCGGCCGAGCCCCTGGCGGGTATCGGCAACGCGCACGTCCGCGTCGAACACGCTGCTGTCACTGCCATCTTCCACCAGCGCGGCCACCGCGCCGGCGTCCCGGGCCTGAGCCAGGAAGGCGTGGCCGTCGAAGCGCTCGCCGCGCAGTGCCACGAACAGGCTGTCCGGGCCCAGCTGGCGGGTATCGGTGCTGACCGCGTTCAGGGTGCGGTCGCTGCCGCGCAGCTCGCCGGCGGTCCAGTCACGGATCTGGGAGAGACGCATCATGCCGCACCTCCCGTCGATCCCGCCGGCGCCTGCCAAGCGGCGAGGGCTTCGCGAGCCAGGTCGCGGTCGTCCATGGGGTGGCGCTGACCGGCCACCTCCTGATAGTCCTCATGGCCTTTGCCGGCCACCAGCACCACGTCGTCGGCGCCGGCCTGGGACACCGCCAGCGCCACCGCGCGGCGGCGGTCGGCTTCCACCTGCACGGCGCTGGGGTCGTCGAGACCGGCGCGCATTTGTTCGATGATCGCTTGCGGATTCTCACCGCGCGGGTTGTCGCTGGTGAACAGCACCCGGTCGGCGCCGCGCTCGGCGGCGGCAGCCATCAGCGGGCGTTTGCCGGTGTCCCGGTCGCCGCCGCAGCCGACCACGCAGTGCAGACGGCCGGGGAAGTGCTCGCGGGCCGCCGCCAGGGCTTTTTCCAGGCCGTCCGGGGTGTGCGCGTAATCGACGATGACGGTGGGTTTGCCCGCTTCGCGGATCGGCTCCATGCGGCCCGGCACCGGGGTAATGGCGGCCAGGGCGTCCGCCAGCGCGCGGGGCTCGACGCCGCTGCCGTGCAACGCGCCGGCCACCGCCATCACGTTGCTGAGGTTAAAGGCGCCGAACAGCGGCAGGGTCACGTTCACGGCTTCGCCGCCCACGGTGAGCCGCAGGTCCATGCCGTCCGGGTGCGGCTGCCAGGCCACGCAGCGCACGGTGGCGCCGGCCTGGGCGCCGTAGGTGATGCAGCGCACGCCGTCGTTGAGCCGGCCGAGCAGCGCCGGGGCGGCGTCGTCGTCGCTGTTGATCACCGCTTCCTGGAGCTCCGGGCGGGTGAACAGCGCCACCTTGGCGAGCAGATAGGCGTCCATGTCGCCGTGGTAGTCCAGGTGATCGCGGCTCAGGTTGCTGAACACCGCGATACGCACCGGGGTGCTGCCCAGGCGGTGCTGGTCGAGGGCGTGGGACGACACTTCCATGGCGACGCTGTCGGCGCCGGCGTCGCACAGGTCGAGCAGCGCTTTCTGCAGGGTAATCGGGTCCGGCGTGGTGTGGCCGGTGCTGTCCTCCTGGCCCTTGAGGCCGACGCCCAGGGTGCCGATCAGCCCGCAGGCGTGGCCCAGGGCGTTGAGCGCGTCACGCAGGAACCAGGTGATGCTGGTTTTGCCGTTGGTGCCGGTGACGCCGATCACCTTCAGGCGGCGTCCGGGCTCGCCGAAGTAGCGCGCCGCCAGCACGCCGACCTGGCGGCGCAGTTCCGGCACGGTGATGCGCACCGCGCCGTCGTGCGGATGCACGGCGAAGGCGTCGCCCTCTTCCACCACCACGGTGGCGCCGGCGCGGACCGCCGCGTCGATGAACTGGCGGCCGTCCGCGTTGTGGCCGGGCACCGCCAGGAACAGGTCACCGGGGGTCACCGCGCGGCTGTCCAGGCGCAGCGCCTTGATGGTCAGGTCGCGCAGCCGTTCCGGCAGCGGCTGGTCGGGGAGCAGATGCCGCAGTGCGATCATGTGGCGTCCTCCCCGTCCAGTTTGCCGGCGATCAGGCCGTCGGTCTTGTCCGGCGGCACGTGCAGGGTGCGAAGAACGCCGCCGACGATGGCGGAGAACACCGGCGCGGCCACCAGGCCGCCGTAATAGGATTCGCCGCGCGGGTCGTCGATCACCACCACCGCGGCCACCCGCGGGTTGGAGGCCGGGGCGATGCCGGCGAACAGGCCGATGTAGCGGTCGTCGGCGTAGCCGTTGGCGGTGACCTTGTGCACGGTGCCGGTTTTGCCGGCCACCTGGTAACCGGAAATCTGCGCGCGGCTGGCGGTGCCCTCGATGCTGACCACGGTTTCCAGCATGCGCACGATGGACTGGGCGCTGGCCGGCGCGATCACCTGCTCGCCCTCGGGCGGCTGGTCCACCTTGAGCAGGGACAGCGGCACCCGGCGGCCGTCGTTGGCGAGGATCGCGTAGGCCTGGGCCAATTGCAGCGCGGTGGTGCTGACGCCGTAGCCGTAGGACAGCGCGGCGCGCTCCACGTCCCGCCAACGGGCGCGCAGCGGCAGCATGCCGTCGCTCTCGCCGGGGTAGTCGATGCCGGTGCGCTGGCCGAAGCCGAAGCGCTCCAGGTAGCCGGGCAGCACCATGGCGTCCATGGACAGCGCCAGCTTGCTGACGCCCACGTTGGAGCTCTTGGTGAGCACGGTGGTGACGTCGATAACGCCGTAATCGCGGTGGTCACGGATGGTCTTGCTGCCCACGCGCAGATAGCCCGGGTGGGTGTTGATCGCCGTGGTGGGCGTGACCAGGCCCTGCTCCATGGCGGCGGCGACGGTGAACGGCTTGATCGTGGAGCCCGGCTCGAACAGGTCGGTGACCGCCCGGTTGCGCAGGCTGGCGGTGTCCAGGTTGCCCCGGTTGTTGGGGTTGTAGGCGGGCTGGTTGACCATCGCCAGCACTTCGCCGGTCTTGATGTCGAGCACCACGGCGGAGCCGCCCCGGGCCTTGAAGCGACGGGTGGCGGACAGCAGCTCTTTGTAGGCCAGGTACTGCAGGCGCAGGTCCAGGCTCAGGGTGATGTCCTGGCCGGGCGCCGCCGGTTCCAGCACTTCGATGTCCTGGATCACGCGGCCGAGCAGGTCGCGAACCACTTTCTTGCGGCCCGGCTCGCCGGACAGTTGCTCTTCGAAGGCCAGTTCCACGCCTTCCTGGCCGCGCTCGTCGATGTCGGTGAAACCGACCAGATGGCTGGTCACTTCGCCGGCCGGGTAGTAGCGGCGGTATTCGGTGAGCGGGTGGATGCCGGGCACCTGTTTGGCGAGCACGGTCTGTGCCTGTTCCGGCGCCAGGCCGCGGGCCAGGTAGATGAATTCCTTGCCCTTGTGGCTGTTGACCCGGCTGGCGAAGGCGCGGCTGTCGATGATCGGGTTGTTGCCCAGGCGCGCCCACTGCTCCTGGTGCTCCAGGGCTTCGCCGGGGTTGGCCCACAGGGTGGTGACCGGGGTGCTCACCGCCAGCGGCCGGCCGGCGCGGTCCTGGATCACGCCGCGATGGGCGGCCACCGGCTCCACCCGCAGGTTGCGGATATCGCCCTGGTCGGCCAGGAAGTCGTGCTGTACCACCTGCAGTTGCACCGCGCGCCCCACCAGAACACAGGCACAGCCCGCCCAGAACACCAGCATGAAACGCCAGCGCAGGGAGCTGTTGGCCTGGCGCGCCGCCGCCTTGGTGGCGGCTTTGCGCGTTGCCTTGGGTGTGGTTCTACGGGCGCCTTTCATGGCCGTATCAACACTCGCTCGTCGGTCTTCGGTAATTTCATGCCCAGCTCTTCACGAGCCAGGCGCTCCACCCGGGCGTAACTGCCCCAGGTGCTGTGTTCCAGCAGCAGCTGGCCCCAGCGGGTTTCCAGCTGCGCCTGTTGCCGCTGCGCCTGCTGGGCGCGGTCGGTGAGGCGGCGCGATTCGTGCACGCTGTAGGCCACGCCCACCGCGGACGCCACCACCAGCACCAGTAACAGCGGCGGCAACCAGCCGGCGGCGAGCACCGACCCGGTGGCCTGGCCGCGGGCCGCGCTCATGCCACTTTCTCCGCCACCCGCAACACCGCGCTGCGGCTGCGCACGTTGACGCGCAGTTCGTCCTTGCCGGCGTAACGGGCCTTGCCCAGCGGCTTCAGCCGCTCCGGCGGCTCTTCCATCATCGGCAACCCGCCCCGGCCTTTCGGCGCCTGGCCGGAGTGATCGCGGATAAAGCGCTTCACCACCCGGTCTTCCAGGGAATGGAAGCTGATAACGACAAGACGCCCGCCGATGGCGAGCGTCTCCAGGGCCTGGTCCAGCGTGTTTCGCAACGCGTCCAGTTCCCCATTTATATGTATGCGCAGGGCCTGGAAGCTGCGCGTCGCCGGGTGCTTGCCCGGCTCGCCGCGCCCCATCACCGATTGAATCAGGCTGGCCAGCTGCGCCGTGGTACGGATCGGCTGCGCATCGCGGCGCTCGCAGATCGCCCGCGCGATGCGGCGTGATTTGCGCTCGTCGCCGAACTGATAGAGCACATCGGCGATCTGCTTCTCGCCGGCCCGCGCCAGCCAGTCGGCGACGCTTTCGCCGCTGTCCGGGTCCATGCGCATGTCCAGCGGGCCGTCGCGCAGGAAGCTGAAGCCGCGCTCGGCGTCGTCCAGTTGCGGCGAGGATACGCCCAGGTCCAGCAGCAGGCCGTCGATCTGGCGGTGCTCTTCGGCCACCAGCTCCGGCAGACAATCAAAGCGGGCGCGGCGAATCCGGAAGCGGGCGTCTTCCAGGGCCAGCTTCTCGCCTTCCAGCACCGCTTCGGGATCGCGGTCCACACCGACCAGACGGGCGCCGGCGTCCAGCCGGGCCAGCAGCGCGCGGCTGTGACCGCCGCGGCCAAAGGTGCCGTCCACGTACAGGCCGTCGGTTCGGGTGGGCCACATTTCCAGTACCTCCTCCAGCATTACCGGCTGGTGCTCGTACTGCCTGTTGTCGCTGTTCGCCATGGCCGGGTGCCCTCGCCTCTTCGTCGCCAAATTTAGAAGGAGAGGGACTGCACGCTCTCGGGCATGGCGTCCTGATCCAAATCCTGTTGTTCCAACTGATTCCAGGTTTCCTCGGCCCAGATTTCGAACCGGTGCATCAAACCCACCAGCATGGCGTGTTTTTCCAGACCCACCACGGACCGCAGCTCCGGCGGCACCAGCAGGCGGCCATTGCCGTCCATTTCCATTTCCACGGCCTGACCCAGGAAGCGGCGCTTGAGCGCCCGCACCTGGGAGTGGGAATCGCTTTGCGACGCCACCTGGCGGGCGATATCACGCCACTCGGGGAAGGGGTACATCACCAGGCAGGCGTCGTAGGGGTGTTGCGTGAGCACAAGGCGGCCGCCGCAAGCGCTGTTCAGCGACTCGCGGTAGCGGGTCGGCACGGTAAGCCGACCCTTGGCATCTAGATTGAGCGCCGTACGCCCGTTGAACACTGGCCTTCCCCTTGCGTTGGGATCCGTCCCACTTTGTGCGTTTCTGGCGGCGGGATGGAGGATTTTTCCCACTTCATCCCACTTTCCACCACAATGCGACACTCTAGGTCCACGGGAATTACCAAGTCAAGCTCGGCGAAACCGGCCAATGTAAAAGAAAGTCTTTGCAAATCAGTTTGTTAGCTGCGTCACACTGGGGGTGAGCAAGGCGGGGGAAGAGGAGTTGTCAACGTAATCAGGGCGCTGCGGGGCGCAGCTAAGGAATCACTTTAAGAGTTAGACTATTTTGGAATAAAGAGGGCGCAACAAATGAGAGGAATGCCATATTCAGGGTGAGTGCTGACTCTCGCCGCAGGCCACTGATAGCGGTCAACTGGCCTGTGGGAGCGGGCCCAGCCCGCGAAAGGCAAGCAAAGCTTGCCGGCAGGATGCCAGAGACCTTGGTTCGCGCATTATGGAGGTCTCTGGGATCCTGCCGGGTGGCAGAGCCACCCTTTCGCGGGCAAGGCCCGCTCGCACAGGCCCGCTCCCACAGGGAGCGGAATGTCGCTTCGAATAAGGTGGATCGGTCGATAAGCCGGGTTCTGTCGTGGACAGCCATTCATCTGGGACCCGCGTCGCCACGGGCCTCAAGCGACCTACCCGGACCCGGCGCGGGCCACGCCCATGGGTCCCTATTTGGTCTTGCTCCGGGTGGGGTTTACCCTGCCACCGCTGTTGCCAGCGGCGCGGTGCGCTCTTACCGCACCTTTTCACCCTTACCCGGTGGCTCGAAAGCCGCCGGGCGGTACCTTTTCTGCGGCACTTTCCGTAGCCGCGCCGTCACCAGCGCGACCCCCAGGCGTTACCTGGCACCCTGCCCTATGGAGCCCGGACTTTCCTCCAGCGGCTTGCACCGCCAGCGGATGCCTGACCGACCCGGGGCGGATCATAGCGGAGACAGTTGATAGTTGATAGTGGACAGTTGATAGCTCGCGGACGATGCCCCGGGAACCTGAGCGGCCGTACCCGCGCCCCTTGCATAAGCGCAAAGCCCCAAATGCGAAAGCGCAAACCTCCCAGCCCGCGTTGTTTTAGCTATCAACTATCAACTGTCAACTATCAATTGCCTCTAGGTAGTTGTAGAGGTCTTGGCGCTTCAGCCCGGTGTGGGCGGCGAGCCCCCGCGCCGCCCGCGACACCGGCAGTTCCGCCAGCAGGGCCTTGGCGAGGGCGCGGTCCTGTTCGCTGAGCTGTTCGCCGCGGGCGGCGGGGGACAGCACCAGCACCAGTTCGCCGCGGCGCTGGTCCTTGTCGCCGCGCACCCATTCGAGCAGTTCGGTCACCGGGCCTCGGCGCACGGTCTCGAAGCGTTTGGTGAGTTCCCGGCAGAGGGTCAGCTCGCGATCGGCGTCGACCAGGCCGGCCAGGCTTTCCAGCAGCGACACCACGCGGTGGGGGGCCTCGAAGATCACGCTGGTGACGTCCAGGCCCGCCAGGCGGCGCAGGGCGTTTTCGCGGGCGGCGCCCTTGGACGGCACGAAGCCTTCGAACAGAAAGCGGTCACTGGGTTGGCCGGACACCGCCAGTGCCGCCAGCAGCGCGGAGGCGCCGGGCACCGGCACCACCGCCACGCCGGCGTCCTGGCAGGCGCGCACCAGCCGGTAGCCCGGGTCGCTGACCAGCGGCGTGCCGGCGTCGCTGATCAAAGCGCCGCTTTCGCCGTCGCGCAGGCGTGCCACCAGTTCCGGGCTGCGCTCGGCTTCGTTGTGGTCGTGGCAGCTGATCAGACGGGCCTTGATGCCCAGATGGTTGAGCAGCGTCTGGCTGTGCCGGGTGTCCTCGGCGGCCACCCAGTCCACCTGGCCGAGCACCTCAAGGGCGCGACGGGACAGGTCGTCCAGGTTACCGATCGGTGTGCTGACCACATACAAAGAGCCGCTCATGGGGGGCGTTTTCCTGATTGGGTGTAAAGAGTTGTGTGATGCCACCGATCCGTTCCGCAATCGTGGACCGTCGGGGGTGATTCGCGACTTGCAAAACGCCTACAATAGCGGCTTCTTTCCCGAAGTAGCAAAGGGGTTACCCTAGAGCCATGGAATTACGACAGGCCCGCCTGGCCGCAATGGCCCTCGTTCTGGTCCTTGCCGGCTGTTCTCAATTACCGAGCCCGAACGGCTCGACCGCCAAGGAACCGGCACCCCTTCGCGATGCGCCGCAACAGGTCGATAACGCCAGCGACCAGCTGGCCGAGCTGGCGGAACCGGTGCGCACCGACACCGCCCTGGCCTGGGCACGTTCTTACCTGGTCAATGAGCGCGCCGACGACGCCGGCGAATTGCTCGACCAGGTGGGCGACGGCGCCCTGTCCCGGGATCAACGCTTCCGCTGGCTGCAGTTGCGCGCCCAGTCCTGGATGGCCGAGCAGCAGCCGGACCGGGCGGTGGCGTTGCTGGACGACTACCGGAGCGATATCGACGGCTTCGACGCCCAGCGCCGCGCCAAGCTGAACCTGCTGCGCGCCGACGCCCAGGCGCTCAACGGCGAGTTGATGAAAAGCCTGCGCCAGCGCGTGGCGGTGGACCCGCTGCTCAATGACGACGACCAGGAATACAACCGCCAGCTGACCTGGGAAGCGCTGATGCGCTTGCCGCTGGAAACCCTGGAAGCCCGCGCCGAGGACACCTCCGGCGAGCTGCGCGGCTGGCTGGAGCTGGCGCTGCTGTACCGCGACCCGCAGGCCAACATCGACAGCCAGGTGCAGCGCCTGTCGCGCTGGCGCGAGGACTGGCCGGACCATCCGGCCGCCCGCCAGTTGCCGGAAACGGTGCGGGCCCTGCAGCGCGCCGCCCGCGAGCGCCCCCAGCGGGTCGCCGTGCTGCTGCCGGAGAGCGGCCCGCTGGCGCCCGCCGCCGAGGCGATCCGCGACGGCATGATGACCGGCTACTACAGCGCCGAGGAAGCGGGCAACCCGACCCCGGACCTGCGTTTCTACGACGTCAGCGACGCGGACGTGCGCTCGGTGTTCCAGCAGGCGGTGGACGACGGCGCGCAGTTCGTGGTCGGGCCGCTGGCCAAGGACAACGTGGCCGAGCTGGCCCGTATGGGTACGCCGCCGGTGACCGTGCTGGCGCTGAACTATCTGGATCAGGACAGCGAGGACGCGCCGATCTTCCAGTTCGGGCTGGCGCCGGAGGACGAAGCCCGGCAGATCGCCCGGCAGAGCCTGGAAGCCGGCGACCGGCTGGCCGGGGTGCTTTATCCGCGCAGCGCCTGGGGCCAGCGCGTGGCCGAGGCGTTCGTGGCCGCCTGGCAGGACGGCGGCGGCCGGATCGTGGTGGAAAGCTCGTTCACCGACGACACCATCGGTGAAACCGTGGAGAGCCTGCTGGACACCGCCCGCGCCGAAAAGGACCTGCGCCGCGACCCCTCGTTCTCGGATCTGGACTCCGAGCGGCCGGAGGAGTGGCCGCAAAGCCTGGATTTCCTGTTCCTGGTGGCCGACCCGAACGAGGGCCGGCAGATTAAACCGGCGCTGAATTTCCATTACGCCCGGGACCTGCCGGTGTTCGCCACCTCCCATCTTTATAACGGCACCCCGGCGCCGCGCCGCGACCAGGACCTGGACGGCGTCTACTTCCTGGACATGCCGTGGATTCTTTACGAAGGCACCAAGCTGCACCGTATGGCCGAGGAAACCTGGCCGGACGGCCACGGGCGCTACGCGCGGCTGTTCGCCATGGGCGTGGACGCCTACCGGCTGCAGGCGCGGCTGTACCTGCTGCGCAATCTGCAGGACAGCACCCTTCCGGGCGTCACCGGCACTTTGCGGCTGGACGGCGCGCGGCTGGTGCGTGAGTCGGACTGGGCGGTGTTTCGTAACGGTGAGGCGATACCGGTGCCCCGCGTCGGTGAAGGGCGGGTGGACAGCACGCAGTATTAGGATCGGGTGGCTGTAAGCCACCCTTTCGCGGGCTGGGCCCGCGCCCACAATAAGAGGAAAGGAGGCCTCTATGTACTGGCGCAAGGAACGCGGCCAGCGGGCTGAGCACCGGGCACGACGCTGGCTGGAACAGCGCGGCCTGGTGCCGGTGATCGCCAATTATCAATGCCGCCTGGGCGAGGTGGACCTGATCATGGACGACGGCGAGACGCTGGTGTTCGTGGAGGTCCGCTGGCGCGCCTACAACCGCTATGGCGGCGCCCTCGCTTCGGTGGACGGGCGCAAGCAACGCCGTCTGATTCTGGCGGCGCGGCACTATCTGGGCCGCTACCCTTATCAGGCACAACGGCCCTGCCGCTTCGACGTGCTGGGCCTGGAACCGGATGACGACGGCGAAGTCCGTTATCATTGGGTGCAAAACGCATTTTACGGAGACCAGTAATGAGTGTGGACCGCATCAGACAGTTGTTCGCCGAAAGCATGGAAACCAAGGCCAAGGCCGGCGAAGTGCTGCCCGAGGTGATCGCCGCCGCCGGCCAGGTGATGGTGGAATGCCTGCTCAACGGCGGCAAGATTCTCAGTTGCGGCAATGGCGGCTCCGCCGGTGACGCGCAGCATTTCTCTTCCGAGCTGCTCAACCGCTTCGAGATGGAACGCCCGGCTCTGCCGGCGGTGGCGCTGACCACGGATTCCTCCACGCTCACTTCGATCGCCAACGACTACAGCTACAACGAGATCTTTTCCAAGCAGGTGCGCGCCCTGGGCAACCCCGGCGATGTGCTGCTGGCGATTTCCACCAGCGGCAATTCCGCCAACGTGATCCAGGCGATCCAGGCCGCCCACGACCGGGAAATGAAGGTGGTGGCGATGACCGGCAAGGAAGGCGGCGAAATGGTGAACCTTTACGGCCCCGGCGATATCGAAGTACGGGTCCCGGCCACTTCCACCGCGCGCATTCAGGAAGTGCATCTGCTGGTGATCCACGCGCTTTGCGACTTTATCGATCAACAGCTTTTCGGAGGCTCTTGATGCGTCACCCTGCCCTGCCGGCGTTGCTTGTGATGCTGTTCGCCCTGTCCGGCTGCGCCGCCCTGACCAAGAACATGGCCCAGGAACCGGTCGACCGGGACCACGGCTCGCGCACCTTCGGCGCCTTCGTGGAAGACGGCAATATCGAGCGCAAGATCAAGGTCAATCTGGCCCGCGCCAGCGAGGCCCTGGACCAGAGCCACATCGTGGTGGTGAGCTTTAACGGCAATGTGCTGCTGGCCGGGGAAGTGGCCAGCGACGAGCTGCGCGTGCAGGCGGAAAACATCGCCGCGCGGGTGCGTCACGTGCGCCACGTGCACAACGAACTGAAGCTGTCCGGCGACAGCGGGGTGTTATCCCGGGTCAACGACGGCTGGCTGACCACCAAGCTGAAAACCCGCCTGTTCGTGGACGGCGATGCGCCGGGCATGCGCACCAAGGTGGTGACGGTAAGCGGTATTGTCTATCTGATGGGGCTGCTCACCCGCGACGAGGCCGACGCCGTGGTGGCGCAGGCCCGTGAGGTCGGGGGTGTGCAGAAGATCGTTAAGATTATTGAGTATATTGATTAATCACTTCACGACTTTGAGGTGACTGCCCTTGGAGGGTTTGTCGTCGTCGCTGGGGTCGGTCGGTGACGGCTGCGGCGGCGGGTCCTCGGGCTCGAAGGCCATGCCTTGGCCGTTTTCGCGGGCGAACACGGCCATCACCGCTTCCACCGGCACGCGTACCGTGCGCGGCACGCCGCCGAAGCGGGCGGAAAAGGTGATTTCCTGATTGCTGGCCTCGAAATTGGTCACCGCCCGCGGGGCGATGTTGAGTACGATCTGGCCGTCCTGCACGAATTCCTGGGGCACTTCCGCCCCGGGAAAATGGGCGTCCACCGCCAGATGGGTGGTCAGGCCGTTATCGCAGATCCATTCGTGCATCGCCCGTATCAGATACGGGCGATTGGGGGTCATGTCATCATTCATGGCTTACAGCTGGCGCAGTTCGCGCTCTGCTTCGGAAAGGCTGGCCTGGAAGGCGTCGCGGTCGAACAGACGCTCGGCGTAGTCCAGCAGCGGCTTGGCCTGCTTGGGCGGCAGTTCAATGCCCAGGGCCGGCAACCGCCACAGGATCGGGCCCACGACGCAATCCACCAGGGTGAATTCTTCGCTCATGAAGAACGGCAGCTCGCTGAAGATCGGCGCGGTGGCGATCATCGCTTCGCGCAGCTCTTTACGACGCTTGGTCAGGGCGGCCTCTTTCTCGTTGCCCGCCAGCAGGGCGTCCACATGGGCGCACCAGTCGCGCTCGACGCGGTGAATCAGCAGGCGGCTCTGCGCCCGGGCCACCGGGTACACCGGCAACAGCGGCGGATGCGGGAAGCGCTCGTCCAGGTATTCCATGATCACCGTGGACTGATACAGGGTCAGTTCCCGGTCCACCAGGGTGGGCACTTCGTTGTAAGGGTTCAGTGAGGCCAGATCTTCCGGCTTGTCACCATTGTCCACATCGACGATATCCACGGTGACGCCTTTCTCCGCCAGAACGATCCGCACGCGATGGCAGTAATGATCGTTCGGCGAGGAAAAGAAAGTCATTGAGGAACGTTTTGTCACCACACCCATGGTTGAATCATCTCCACGCTACGTCTCTATATAACACAAACAGGGTAGCCGCTCGCGCGGGTACCCTGTTGCTCGCCGAAAAGCGTTCCGAGCGGTAATTTCCGCTTAGTGAACGTCTTTCCAGTACTCTTTCTTCAGCAGGTATGCCGGAATCAGCAAAATACCCAGGAACACCAGCACGTATACGCCGATGCGCTCGCGGGTGGGAGCCATCGGCTCGGCCGCGTAGGTCATGAAGTTGGCGATGTCGCCCATATTGGACTTGAACTCTTCCTCGCTCAACTCCTCCTGCATCCCGGCCATCACGTGGGGCATGCCCACGTTGGGGAACACATGGTTGTTGTAACCGAAGGGCCGTTCCTCGTCCTCGTAGAAGCTGATCAGGTAAGAATACACCCAATCGGCGGAGCGGTGGCGGGCGGCCAGCGTCAGGTCCGGCGGGGTAACGCCGAACCACTGCTTGCCGTCTTCCTCGGCCATGCCGTTTTCCATCGGGTCACCGATCTTGTCGCTGGTGAAGTTCAGGTTCTCCAGCACCAGGTCATCGGGGATGCCCAGATCTTCCGCCATGCGCCCGTAGCGCAGGTACTCCATGCTGTGGCAGCCCATGCAGTAGTTGACGAACAACTTGGCGCCGTTCTGCAGGCTCACCTTGTCCTGCAGGTTCACCGGTGCGTCCACCACGTATTCATTGTTGCCGCCGCCGGCGGCGAACGACATCACCGGCAGGCAGCTGAAAAGCATTACCGCGACTAGCTTTCTCATCAGTGACCCCCCGTTACGCGTTCAGGAACCGGCTTGGCTTTCTCGAATCGGTGCGCCAGCGGCAGCCCGATAAAGAAGAAGGCGAAGTAGTACACCGTGCCGATCTGCGCCAGGGTCTTGGCCAGGCCCGATGCGGGCTGGGTGCCGAGATAACCGAGCATCACGAAGTCGGCGGCGAACACGAGCAGCAGGAGCTTGCTGAGCCAGCCTTTGTAGCGAATCGACTTGACCGGGTGACGATCCAGCCAGGGCAGCAGGAACAGCACCACGATACCACCGCCCATGGCGATCAGGCCCCAGGCCTTGGACGACATGCCGAACCAGTCGATGGTGGTGGCCCGCAGCATGGCGTAGTAAGGGCCGTAGTACCACACCGGTGCGATGTGATCCGGGGTCTTGAGCGGATCCGCCGGCACGAAGTTGGGCTTCTCGATCAGATAGCCGCCGCCGGTGGGGAAGAAGAACACCACCACGGCGAAGATGATCAGGAAGATGATCACGCCGGGCAGGTCTTTCACGGTGTAGTAGGGGTGGAACGGGATGCCGTCACGCGGGATGCCGTTCTCGTCCTTGTTCTGCTTGATTTCCACGCCGTCCGGGTTGTTGGAACCCACTTCGTGGAGCGCAAGAATGTGCAGGAACACCAGCGCCACCAGCACCAGCGGAATCGCCACCACGTGCAGGGCGAAGAACTTGTTCACCGTGGCGGTGGAGAGCAGGTAGTCGCCGCGCACCCAGGTGGTGAGGGCGTCACCGATCTCCTTGGCGTCCTTCGCATCAATGAACGGCAGGATGTCGAACGGAATCGCGCCGGCCAGGGAGATGATCACCTGGGCGCCCCAGTAGGACATGTTGCCCCAGGGCAGCACGTAGCCGAGGAAGCCTTCCGCCATCAGGGCCACGTAGATCAGCATGCCGAAGATCCACACCAGCTCGCGGGGCGGCTTGTAGGAGCCGTACAGCAGGCCGCGGAACATATGCAGGTAGACCACGGCGAAGAAGGCGGACGCGCCCACCGCGTGCATGTAGCGGATCAGCCAGCCCCACTGCACGTCGCGCATGATGAACTCGACGGACTCGAAGCCCTGGCTGGGGGAGTAGAACATGGTCAGCCAGATGCCGGTGAGCAGCTGGTTGACCAGCACCACCATGGACAGCACGCCAAAGTAGTACCAGAAATTGAAGTTCTTCGGAGCGTAGTACTCCGACATGTGCTTCTTGTAAGCGTTGACGACGGGGAGACGCGCATCCACCCAGTCGATCAGACCGTTCACCATTCTCATGCCTTGGTCTCCCCTTCTTCAGAGCCGACGATAACCACGGACTCGCTCAGGTAGGAATGGGGCGGCACCACCATGTTGGTCGGCGCCGGTACGCCCTGGTAGACGCGGCCCGCCAGGTCGAACTTGGAACCGTGACAAGGACAGAAGAAACCACCCTCCTTGAGTTCCACGGTGGGTTCTTCTTCGTACAGAGGAGAACACCCCAGATGCGTGCAGATGCCGATCAGAATCAGATATTCTTTTTTGATCGAACGCCACAGGCTGGACGCGTAGGCAGGCTGCTGGTCTTGTTCGGATTGCGGGTCCTTGAGCTGGTCGTTGAGCGCGTCGAGCGCCGAGACCGTCTCTTCGGAGCGGCGAATCACCCACACGGGCTGGCCTCGCCATTCCTGTACCACGCGCTGGCCCATCTCCAGCTTGCTGATATCCACCTGGACCGGAGCCCCCGCGTTTTCAGCTTTGGCGCTGGGCTGCCAGGATTTAACAAAAGGAACCGCCGCGCCTAATGCACCCGCGGCGCCGACTGCTGAGGTCAGGCCGATCAAAAAGGTGCGGCGGCTGGTGTTTACGCCGTCATTGCTCATTGAGAAGTTCTCCCCTTAAATCCCACGCTCGGGGGGTGATCCGAGACTCGAGGTCGGTCCTCGTGCTCCGGGCGGAGTAAGGCGGCGCAAATGTTAATGAAAAAGCCCACATCTGACAACCGGTTATTCCCCACGGGCAAACCGCTAAACCCCTGATTTGCACACAAAAAAAGCCCAGCAAAGCCGGGCTTTTTTCGGGCGTAAAACGGCTCTGGACGGCCGTCTTAGCGCTTGGAGAACTGCGGACGCTTACGCGCCTTGTGCAGACCCACCTTCTTACGTTCCACGGCGCGGGCGTCACGGGTGACGTACCCGGCGCGGCGCAGGGAACCGCGCAGCTCGCCGTCGTACTCCATCAGCGCACGGGTGATACCGTGACGGATGGCACCGGCCTGGCCGTTGTTGCCACCGCCGCTGACGGTCACGTAGACGTCGAACCGGTCCAGCGCGTCGGCCAGCTCGAGGGGCTGACGCACCACCATGCGGTTGGTGTCGCGACCGAAATAAACGTCAAGCGGACGACCATTCACGGTGATGTTACCGCTGCCCGGGCGAAGAAAAACACGTGCGGCGGCCGTTTTGCGGCGACCTGTTCCGTAGTCGGCGTTTGCAGTTGCCATCGACTGACCTCTTAAATTTCCAGCTGCTGCGGCTGCTGAGCAGTGTGCGGATGCTCGGTGCCGGCGTAGACTTTGAGTTTGCGCAACATGTCGCGACCCAGGGGGTTACGCGGCATCATGCCTTTAACGGCTTTCTCGATCACCAACTGAGGCTTGGAATTGATCAGCGTCTCGAAGTTGGCTTCCTTGATGCCGCCCGGGTATCCGGTGTGGCGGTAGTACATCTTATCGGTGGCTTTTTTGCCAGTGACCGCCACCTTTTCCGCGTTGATCACAACGATGTAATCGCCGGTATCAACGTGCGGGGTGTATTCCGGTTTATGCTTGCCACGCAGCCGGGTGGCGACTTCTGAGGCCAGCCGGCCCAGCGTTTTGCCGGAGGCGTCTACCACATACCAGTCGCGCTTTACGCTTTCCGGTTTGGCGCTGTAGGTCTTCATGGGAGTCTTCCCTAAAAATTGTGCCCTGAATTCATAACGTTACGGGTAATACCAACCCTCCGGCGAGAGCCCGCCGGGCAAGAGGGTGCGAATTGTACTTAACGCCCCCGGCAAAGACAAGCGTAAAGACAGCCGCAAGCTACAGGCTGCAAGCTGCACGCAGGCCATGCCAGAGGGACGGCGACGGAGCATACCGCGATTCAGGGTACAGGATGCAGGATACAGCGCGGATTGACCGGGCTAGACGCGGAGAGGCTTTCGCTCCGCGCCGGTACCTTATGGCACCCGGCGCCGCGCAGGACGCCAGACCTCGTAGCACACTCCCGACCGCGCCCCTGAATCCTGTATCCTGCATCCTGCATCGGGCGGCAAAGCCGCCCTCCGCCGCTTGCCGGCGCCGTTGAATCGCAGGAGAGAGCAATGGAATACCGTCCGCTGGGCAACACCGATCTGAAGGTGAGCAGCCTCTGCCTGGGCACCATGACCTGGGGCAACCAGAACAGCGCCGAGGAAGGCTTCGCGCAGATGGATCTGGCCCTGGACCGGGGCATCAACTTCTTTGATACCGCCGAAATGTACGCGGTGCCCGCCAGCGCCGAGACCTCCGGGCGCACCGAGGAGATCATCGGCCAGTGGTTCGCCAGGACCGGCAACCGCGACAAAGTGGTGCTGGCCACCAAGGCCGCCGGCCCCGGCGACTACGTGAAACACATCCGCGGCGGCCCGCGCCTCAACCAGGACCACCTGGAGCGCGCCGTGGAGACCAGCCTCAAGCGGCTGCAGACCGACGTTATCGACGTCTACCAGCTGCACTGGCCGGAGCGCACCACCAACTACTTCGGCCGTCTGGGCTACAAACACCGTGAAGACCAGGACGCGGTACCCATCGCCGAGACCGTGGCCGCCCTGAAGAAGCTGGTGGACAGCGGCAAGATCCGCCACTGGGGCCTGTCCAACGAGACCGCCTGGGGCACCATGGCCTTTATCCGCGAGGCGGAGAAGATCGGCCTGGCGCCGCCGGTATCGATCCAGAACCCCTACTCCCTGCTCAACCGCAGCTTCGAAGTGGGCCTGGCGGAAGTGGCGCACCGCGAGAACGTGGGCCTGCTGGCCTATTCACCGCTGGCGTTCGGCATGCTCACCGGCAAGTACCGGGGCGGCCAGTGGCCCGCCAACGCCCGCCTGACCCTGTTCAAGCACTTCGCCCGCTACACCAACGACCAGGCCACCGACGCCACCGAGGCCTACTGCCGCCTGGCCGAAGCGCGCGGCGTCAGCCCCACGCACCTGGCGCTGCAGTTCGTCACCACGCGCCCGTTCGTGACCAGCAACATCATCGGCGCCACCAACCTCAACCAGCTGCGGGAAAACCTGGACAGCGTCGACCTGCCCTGGGACAAGGACCTGGAAAAAGAGCTGGAAGCGATCCACACCCGCTTCCCCTACCCGGCGCCCTGAAGGATGGGTACGGGCTTGTGGGAACGGGCCTTGTGGGAGCGGGCCTTGCCCGCGAAAGGCAAGCTCTGCTTGCCGGCGGGATACCAGAGGCCTGTTGGAACCCCGCTTTCCAGGGTCTCTGGGATCCTGCCGGGAGCTTCGCTCCCTTTCGCGGCCTGATGACCACCCTGGCGATCAGCGGCCGGCGCGGGCTGCCGCTGGCCAAACGCATGCTGGTGTGAGGCCGGGGAAACCATGCGCTTCTGGTTGATGTGCCTGCTGCTGGCGCCGCTGCTGTTCGTTCAGGCGCGGCGCGCCCGCCGGGACACCCCACGCCTGCCGGAGGCCGGCGGCGCCGACCGGGGCCGCGAAGGCAGCGGCGACGGGCCGCCGCTACGGCTGCTGGTGGTGGGTGAATCCACCGCCGCCGGCGTCGGCGTGGCCGAGCACCGCCAGGGCCTGGGCGCGCATCTGGCCCGTGCCCTGGCGGCTCGCCATCAGAACACGGTTACCTGGCAGGTGATCGGTGTGAACGGCATCCGCGCCCTGGGCCTCAACCGGCATCTGGGCGCCCGGCCGCCGGCGGAGGCGGACCTGGCCGTTATCAGCCTGGGCGTCAACGACACCACCGGCGTCACCCGCCCGAGCCGCTACCGCCAGCACCTTACCGACCTGATCGGCACGCTGAGACGGCACCGGCCCGACCTGCCCGTGTACCTGCTCGCGGTACCCCCGATGCAGCACTTCACTGCCCTGCCCCGGCCACTGCGCGACCTGCTCGGCCAGCGGGCCGCGCAACTGGACCGCGTCCAGCAGACCCTGGCCGCGCAGCTTCACGGCGTGCACCACCTGGCCTACCCGGCGATCGCCGACCCCGCCTGCCTGGCGGAAGACGGCTACCACCCCTCTGAGAAGGGCTACGCGTACATCGCCGGGCAGGTCGCCGGACAGTTGCACCCGGCGACGGTCAGCGGCGCCGGAGCGGACGTCACGAGGTCGCCGTAACCGGCACACGCCGGCGCACTTTCACCACCGGATCGCGGGCGGGCTCTTCCCGGTCGCCGCCGGCGGACGCCTCGCCAAAAGCGCACACCACGCTCGCCGATGCCGCGTCCAGGACACCCTGCGGCACACCGTCCTGATTCTCCGGGTGCGCGCACCAGATTCCCGGCCCGTAAGGCGTGCGTCTCGCCCTGGCGTTGCCGTACCGGCAACCGCTGCAACACTTCAATTTCATCCCTGGGCTCCCTTCCTTGCGTTTCGTTATCCATGGTTATCCGTCCCCTTTTTCACGGCGAGAATCGCCGCTTCGGGGCGGACCCAAAGAGTCGCAGAGCGTGGTGGGCGGCGTAAAGCGGATGTGCGGATTCGGCAAGAGAAGACTAAATAAACGATCTCAGGAGGCCAGGGCTCGGAGCACGTGCTGCGGATCCTTTTGAATGGCGCGCAGGAGCGCTTTGGCAGGGCCTGTGGGCTCGCGGCGGCCTTGCTCCCAGTTGCGGAGTGTCGCCAACTGCACGTCGATCATCTTGGCGAATTTAGCCTGCGTCAGCCCCGTCGCCTGACGGATGGCTTTCACGTGCACCGCGTCCACGGTGAACTCGCGCGAAGGCTGACGCTCCCCACGCTGGATTTCGTCCATTTGCTGGACGCTTTCCATGAGGTCATCAAAGAGTTTGCTCATGGTGATTACCTCCAATGTTCGATGATTTGCTTGAGCGCTCTGCGCTCGGCCACGCTCAGGTCATCCTTTTCGCTCTTCGGGTAGATCAGCAATAAAGCAATCTGCGATGCCGAGACGAAATAGTAGTAAATGATCCTGGCGCCACCCCGCTTCCCTCGCCCGCTGGATGCAACCCGAACCTTGCGGAGGCCGCCCGTCCCCTGGATCAAATCGCCCATGTCTGGACGATTGGCGAGTTCCTGCTGGAAATCGGCATAACTCTCATCGTCGAGAAGACCGCGCAGGCGCTTGGTAAATATCGGGGTCTCAATAAAGATCATGGCGGAAATGTACGCCATTGGCGTACAAAATGCAATGCCGACAAGCACCAAAAACACTGTTGATATGAACAGTATTCTGGTGTTGGATGGGAGGTGCGAATGATTGAAAAAGCGCTGCCTCCGGGTGTTGGCCCACCCGAAAGCAGCTAACCACAACAGACTGACAAGGAGTCTATTATGGCTGAGCGCAATGTTATGCCAGAGTATCGCGTCACCGAAAGTCCCGCCGGGAAGCCGGCACGCGCCTTTCCCTATTGGCGCACGCTGAAAGTCCACCGCAGCCGCGACAGCGTGCCCCTCAAACCCTATCAAGGCTTCCAGCCGGCACCCCCGGCCGTGCCCCGCGTGCTCTTGAGAGGGCAATGGCTGAGCGAAGCGGGCTTCGGCGCGGACACGTTGCTGGACGTGGAAGTGAGTGAAGGGCGGATCGTGCTTACCGCTGTGGTGAATTGAGAGCGCATCAGGTGCGGGCTCTTAGACTGGTTCGGTCGGTCGCTTGAAAGCCACCACGCTATTTCGGAGCACCTCAAGAGGAGAGCGCGGATCACTGCGGCACCTGCGAACCTCGAAAACGGGCCTGCCGTGGTCATTCACAACTACGATTGAGCCGGATGTCTCAATCTTCCGGAACAACGTCAGGGCTCGTGCCTTGAATTGCGACTTCGTCACCTGCTCTGTGTCCATCTACACACTCTGATCATCAAACATGATCATTAAACATACAGCGGTGGAGTGACCACACCAAATAACAATAAAAAAAGGCGAACCCTAGGGTTCGCCTTTTCGGGGTGGCGGCAACGGGAACGCTGCCGACCTCTTCTCAGCAGCGGCGCTTAGAACTGGTAGTTCAGCTGCGCGCCGATAACGTTGGCGTCCAGCTCGTAGGTACCGTCGAGGACGGCGCCACGGCTGTCTTTATAGATGTCGGCGTCGTCCACGAAGATGTGGGCGTAGGCGACATCGATGCTGAGGTTCTCAGCGGGCTTGAAGCCGGCGCCGATGGTGGCCCAGATGCGGTCGGAGTCCGGCGAGATGGCGGAGCGGTTGTCGCTGCTCTGGGTGGACTCTTCCTTGGCCAGGCCGAAGCGCAGCACGGTGTCGTTCTGCAGGGTGTGACGCACGCCCGCGGAATAGCGGGTGGTGTCTTCCCAGTTAAACTCTTCGATGGCCGGGTTGGGCAGGCTTGCCTGCCCACCTAACGCAGACTTAGTACCGCCATGCTCGATAACGAGACGGTCCAAACTGCTCCAATCGGTATGTTCAATACCGAGCAAGAGCTGGGTGCGGTCGGTCAGCTCGCCAGCGTAGGAGAGTTGGAGCACGGCGGGCAGGTCCAGGCTGGTTTTACCAGAGTACTGACCGGACAGTTCGCCTGCCGCTTGCATAGCGAGCCCCGGAATAGCTGCCGGCGGAATTGTATTGTCTTCACTCAGCCTACCCGCAACCGTGGCAGCCACGCCGGCGGGCTTGAAGGTGATGTCGCCGTCGATGTCGTAGCTGATCTCGGAACGGTAGGCCACGCCGAAGTGGTTGTAGTCGTCCGGGCTGTAGGTCAGGCCGACGTTCCAACCGAAGGCGTCGTCGTCGCCTTCCAGGCGGGTGGCGGCGTTTTCGATGTCGGCCTCGATTTGCTGGTAGTTGACGCCGGCGCCAAGGCGCAGGTTGTCGGTGATCTGAATGCCCACCGCCGGATTGATGTTGATGGTCTGCACATCAGAGGTCTGGGCGTACGGGTCGCCAGTGGTCGGGAAGAAGGCGGCACTGGGTCCACCGTTGGCGTTACCCCAGTTGTCTTCGTATTCGATCTTGGTGCCATAGGGGGCGTTGATGCCCAGGCCGAAGGTCACGCGGTCGTTGAACGGCATGGCCATGAACACACTGCCCACGAACGGCTCCACGTCCTCGAAATCACCGGGGCCGGAGGCGCCGTTGGCTTCGAAGGTGGTGTCGATCCAGACCTGGTGAGCGGCGATGGACACCTCGGCGGTGTTCAGGCCGGCCAGGGTGGCGGGGTTGTACCATTGGTTGGTGGCGTCCTCGCTGAGTACCGCGGAGCCGGCATAGGCGGTGCCCATGGCGGATACGGACTGATAAGACACGCCAAAACCGGAAGCGGCGGCGGTACCGGATGCCAGTGACAGCACGGAACCGGCGATCAATGCGCCTCTTATTTTCATAATGTTCTCCATCAAATCGAGCCTAAAACGGCGCCCTGCCCCGTCATTCCGCTGGCACGGGACGCCATAAAATTACCGGGTTTTACACCGGTGGCGTAAGAATAAACTCGCACTCGAATAGGGAGAAGACGGGGAATGTAAAACTGGCGATTTTTCAGGAAATAAAGGCGACCGGTCGGTCGCCTTTTATAAGAACGCCGCCGGCCACGGCCCCGGAGCGGGACCATGGCGGCACGCTATCAACCGGCCAGCAGGGCGCGGGCGATGATGGTTTTCATGATTTCGTTGGTGCCGCCGTAAATACGCTGTACACGGGCGTCGGCGTACATACGGGCGATCGGGTATTCCCACATGTAGCCGTAGCCGCCGTGCAGCTGCAGGCACTCGTCGATGATCTCGCACTGCAGGTCGGTGACCCAGTACTTGGCGCCGGCGGCGGTGGGGATGTCCAGCTCTTTCTTGAGGTGCATCTCCAGGCAGCGGTCCACGTAGGCGCGGGCCACGTCGAGCTTGGTGCGCAGCTCGGCGAGCTTGAACTGGGTGTTCTGGAAATCGGCGACGCGCTGGCCGAACGCCTTGCGCTCTTTCACGTAGTCCAGGGTGTGTTCAAAGGCGCTTTCCGCCATGGCAAGGCCGTTGATGGCGATGCCGAGGCGTTCCTGGGGCAGTTCCTGCATCAGATAGATGAAGCCCATGCCTTCGTCGCCGATCAGGTTTTCCGCCGGCACTTTCACGTCCTGGAAAAACAGCTCCGAAGTGTCCTGGGCTTTCATGCCCACTTTCTTCAGGTTCTTGCCTTTCTGGAAGCCTTCCATGCCCTCTTCGACGATCAGCAGGCTGGTGCCCTTGGCGCCTTTGCTGGGGTCGGTCTTGGCCACCACGATCACGATGTCGGCGTTCTGGCCGTTGGTGATGAAGGTCTTGGAGCCGTTGAGGATGTAATGATCACCGTCCTTCACGGCGTTGGTCTTGACGCCCTGCAGGTCGGAGCCGGCACCGGGTTCGCTCATGGCGATGGCGCCGATCAGCTCGCCGCTGACCATCTTCGGCAGCAGGCGCTGCTTCATTTCCTCGGAACCGTAATGCTCGATATAGGGCGCCACGATTTCGGTGTGCAGGCCCCAGCCGATGCCGGTCAGGCCAGCGCGGGAGATTTCCTCGCTGACCACCACGCTGTAGAGGAAGTCGGCGCCGATGCCGCCGTACTCTTCGCTTACCATGGGGCACAGGAAACCCTGCTCGCCGGCCTTGCGCCAGAGCGCCTTGGGCACCTGGCCGGTTTGTTCCCACTCTTCGTGATGGGGGACGGCTTCGTTTTCCAGGAACTTGCGGACGGTGTCGCGGAACGTCTCGTGGTCGGAACTGAACAGGGTACGGGGGATCATTATGCTCTCCGGTTGACTCGAACTGGAGACAGAGTGTCTAGCCCCCGGGAACCGGGGGCAATGACCAAAACGCTCAGGCCAGGTGCTCTCGCGCTAGGTACTCCTGCGATTGCATCTCCAGCAGGCGCGAACGGGTGCGTTCGAACTCGAACTCCAGACGGCCGCCGGCGTAGAGATCCTCGATCGGGGTCTCCGCGGCCACCACCAGCTTCACGCCCCGGTCATAGAATTCGTCGACCAGATTGATGAAGCGGCGCGCGCGGTCGTCGCTGCCGGCGCCCATGCGTTCCACACCGGAGATCAGCACGGTGTGAAACTCACGGGCGATTTCGATGTAGTCGTTCTGGCTGCGCGGGCCGTCGCAGAGCGCCCGGAAGTCGAACCAGACCACATCGTCGGTGGATTTCACCGTGGCGATCTTGCGCCCTTCCACCAGAATGTTGCCCTGGTCGCGGTGGCGGCCGTGGCCCGGCGCCAGCGCGGCGAAACGCTCGGCCATGAAGCGGTCCGCCTCGGCGCCCAGCGGGCAGTGGAACAGCTCCGCCTGCTCCAGCAGGCGCAGACGGTGGTCGTGGCCGCCGTCCACGTTCATTACCCGGGTATGCAGTTTGAGCGCTTCGATGGCGGGCAGGAAACGGGCGCGCTGCAGGCCGTCCTTGTACAGGCCGTCGGGCTCGATGTTGGAGGTGGTCACCAGGGTGACGCCCTGATCGAACAGGGTCTGCATCAGGGTGCCGAGAATCATGGCGTCGGTGATGTCGGTGACGAAGAACTCGTCGAAACAGAGCACCCGATAGCGGGCCGCGAATTCCCGGGCGATGCTGGTGAGCGGGTTTTTCTCGCCCTGGCGGTCGCGCAGCTGGCGGTGCACTTTCTGCATGAAGCGGTGGAAGTGCATGCGCCGCTTTTCCTCGAACGGCAGACACTCGAAGAACACATCCATCAGGTAGGTTTTGCCGCGCCCAACGCCGCCCCACATGTACAGGCCCTTGAAGGGCTGGCGCTTGCTCTTGCGCAGGCGCGCCAGCAGCCCCTTGGCGGGCCGGTCTTCAAGCAGGCGGTGGTACAGATGATCGAGCGCGCGGACCGCCTCTTCCTGGGCCGGGTCGCGCACGAATTCGGGGCGGGCCAGATCGGCCTGATACTTCTCGAGAGGCGTCATGATGTCCCGGGATGATGAACGGCGGGTCAATGTAGCGTTCCCGGGCACGGGTGACAAGACGGCCCGGGACGCGCCGGCTCAGGGGAGCCGCGAAGCGGCCACCTCGCGGAGATTGACCAGCTGGCCGTGGAAGAAGTGGCCGCTGTCCGGGAAGCGGATCAGATCCGGGGCCAGCGCGGTGGCCTCCGCCCAGCGGAATACTTTGTCCGCGGGCACCACCTCGTCGTCCTCGCCCTGTACCACGGTCACCGGGCAGCCCACCTTCTCGATGGTCTCGAAGCCGTAGTGATGCACCGGCGGGGCTACCAGGAACAGGGCCGCCGGCGCTTCGCCGTTGGCGGCCAGCACCTCGGCGCCGCGCGCCGCCACGAAGCTGCCGAACGAGAAGCCCGCCAGCCACAGGGGGGTGCCGGGGTACTTTTTGCTGAGCCAGCGGTGCACGGCGATCAGGTCTTCCACTTCGCCGATCCCGTCGCTGTAGGCGCCCTGGCTTTCACCGACGCCGCGGAAGTTGAAGCGCAGGGCGGCGGCGCCCGCGTCCCGGGCGGCGCGGATCAGGGTGGTCACCACTTTGTTATCCATGGTGCCGCCGAATTGGGGATGAGGGTGGCAGACGATGGCGATCATGGCAGGGGTCTCCGTTTCCCCTTCAAGCACCGCTTCCAGGGTGCCTTCCGGACCCTCCAGGGCCAGCCGGTCACGACTCATGGTTTCCTCCCGATACAATTTCCGGGCCGCTTTTCTTGGCGCGGCAACTAGGACTGTGCTGCAATGTGCTGGCTAAGGAGTATGACATGGATATGCTGACAACCCACCTGCTCTCTTTCCTCGCCGGCCTGGTGGCCGGCGCCGGTGTTTTATACTGGCTGCTGCCCGCGCGGCGCCAGGGCAGCCAACTGATTCGCGAGCGTGATGAAGCCCGCAATGCGCTTAATCACTACCGGGACCAGGTGGATCGCCACTTCCTGGAAACCGCCGATCTGGTCAACGACCTGACCCAGTCCTACCGGGCGGTGCATCAGCATCTGTCCCAGGGCGCCCACGGTCTGTGCAGCGAGGCGGGCCGGCGCAAGGCGGCGGCGAAGAACCTGGACGCGGCGTTCGAGCCGGACACCCCGGCTTCGCAACCGCTGGATTACGCCCCCAAGGCCCAGGGCACGCTGTCCGAGGACTTCGGCCTGGGCAAGAAGAAGGCCGATGGGCCCTACAGCCCGGTGGGCCGGGACGAGGACGAGCCCGCCGTGGTGGTGGCGCCGCCGCGGGATTACGCGGATGTGGGCAATGATGATGATGACAGTGATAAGCCGCGCTGAGTTAGCGATTTAGATAGGGCTCTGGGATCCTGCCGGCCGGCTTTGCCGGCCTTTCGCGGGCTGGGCCCGCTCCCACAGGGGCCCGCTCCCACAACTCTCCGCTCCCACAGCGGAGGCATAAAAAACCCGGCTCAAAGCCGGGTTTTTTATTTGCCTGAAGAGCGCGCGGCTTAGCGGGCCGAGTGGCCTTTCAGCTCCACCTTCACTTTTTCGTGTTCCTGCAGGCCCTGGTAGTAGTTGCGCAGCACTTCCAGCACTTCCGGGCGGCTGAAGTTGTCCGGCACATCACCGCCTTCGCTGAGCAGTTTGCGCAGCTTGGAGCCGCTGACCAGCACGCGGTCGTCGGCGGTGTGCGGGCAGGTGCGCATGCTGGCCATGGTGCCGCACTTGTCGCACCAGAAGGTCCAGTCGATCTTCAGCGGCTGGGTGATCAGCGCGTCGTTGGGGATCTCGTCGAAGATGTGGTGGGCGTCGAACGGGCCGTAGTAGTCGCCCACGCCGGCGGGGTCACGGCCGACGATCAGATGCGAGCAGCCGTAGTTCTGGCGGAACAGCGCATGCAGCAGCGCCTCGCGGGGGCCGGCGTAACGCATGTCCAGCGGGTAGCCGGACTGCACCACGGTGTTCTCCACGAAGTAGTGCTCGACCAGGGTGCTGATCGCCTCCTGGCGCACTTCCGCCGGGATGTCACCGGGCTTCAGGTTGCCCAGCAGCGAGTGCACCATCACGCCGTCGCAGATTTCGATGGCGATCTTGGCCAGGTGCTCGTGGGAGCGGTGCATGGGGTTGCGGGTCTGGAAGGCGGCGACGCTTTTCCAGCCGCGCTGTTCGAACATGGCGCGGGTTTCGGTGGGTGTCATGTAGATGCCGGCGTACTTCTCCGGGAAGTCGCCCTGGCTGAACACCTTCACCGGGCCGGCCAGGTTGACGTCGCCCTGGGCGAGCACCATTTTCACGCCCGGGTGCTCTTCGTCCGTGGTCTTGAACACCTGCTGGCACTCGTGGGCCTTGTCGATGGTGTACTTCTCGTTGACCACCATGGAGCCCATGATGTCGCCGTTGTCATCCACCAGCGCCACTTCGGCGCCGTCGGCCAGGCCGTCGGCGGTGGCCTGGTCGGTGGACAGGGTGATCGGGATCGGCCAGAACACACCGTTGGCCAGTGCCATGTTGTCGCACACGCCCTGCCAGTCGGCCTTGCCCATGAACCCGTCCAGCGGGGTGAAACCGCCGATGCCGAGCATGATCAGGTCGCCGCGCTCGCGGGAACTGAGGGTAATTTTCGGCAACGCCTCGGCGGCGGCCAGCGCGCTTTCCCGTTCCGCGCCTTCCAGCAACAGAATGTTCAGCGTCTCGCTGCCGTGGGGTTTCACCAATTGCGACATGTTCACTCCCTAGATGGTCGGTTGTGTCTTTGATGGCGGCGCATTATACCGGCCCGTGTCCGGGGCCCTCCACCGCTGCTAAGAACTTTCGGTTTGGTGCTTATAAGATAAGCTGCAGGCTTCAAGCCCCAAGCGGCAAGCTGGCCGTGCTGGAAGAAAGGCCGTGCCTGCAGCTTGAGGCTTGTAGCTTGCAGCGGGCCGCTAGGCCCACGGAACCCGCAGCTTAACCGGGTTCTGCTCGAGTTCGATCTCGGCGGGCAGCCAGCCGACCGGATCGCCGTCCGCCTGCACCGGCTCCAGGCCGGGCGCGGTGACGGTGACCTTCTCGGCGCTCAGCGAAGCGACACCGTCGACCCGCTCCATGCGCCCCACCACCAGCGCCGCCAGGCAGCGCAGCAGGAAGCCCAGGCCCGGGCGCTGGAACATCAACACCTGCAGGCTGCGCTTGGCCAGGCCCGCTTCGCGGCTGAGCACGAAGCTGCCGCCGTAGTAGCGGCCATTGGTGATCACCGCGGAAAAGCAGTCCAGCGGGCGGCCGTCCACGGTGATCCGGTACTGCACCTGACCGTAGCGGAACAGCTGGCGGATCATGCTGATCACATAGGCGAGCTTGCCGACCCGGCGCTTGAGAATCAGGTCCACCTGATCGACCACCCAGGCGTCGTAGCCGATGCCCGCCATCACCATGAAGCGGCGGCCGTTCAGCCGCGCCGGGGTGACGTTCAGGGTGCGGCCGTCGAGCACCACCTTGGCGGCGGCTTCCGGGCGGCGCGGAATCGACAACTCCCGGGACAGCACATTGGCGGTGCCGATCGGAAACAGCGCCAGCGCCACGCCCGGGTTGAGGCCGTTGATCACGTCGTTGGTGGTGCCGTCACCACCGGCCGCCACCACCACCTCGCCCTGATCGGCCAGGCCGCGCAGATAACGGGTGGCGTCGCCGGGCGCGCGGGTGTGGTAAAGCCGCACCTTGCCGCCGCCCTCTTCCAGCGCGCGCACGAAATGGCGCAGCCGCCGCTCCCTGCCGCCCCCGGCGGTAGGGTTGTAAATCACCGTGATGTTCATGCGTTCCCGTACTGCCGAAGAGATGCCGCCCTAGACCGGGTTATCGATATCGATGAAGGTATGTTCCAGCCCGTACTCATTGGCGAGCCACTCCCCCACCGCCTGCACCCCGTAACGCTCGGTGGCGTGGTGGCCGCAGGCGAAATAATGAATGCCGGTTTCGCGGGCGAAATGCGTGGTGGGCTCGGAAATCTCACCGCTCAAGTAGGCGTCCACGCCGAGCGCCTGGGCCTGTTCGATAAAGCCCTGGGCCGCGCCGGTGCACCAGGCCAGGGTTTCGATTTCGTCCTCGCCGTCGCCGATGTGCAGCGCCTCGCGCCCCAGCACCGACTCCACATGGACGGCGAAATCGCGGGCGCTCATGGGGTCGTCCAGACGCCCCACGTTGCCGATGGAGAGCGGGTTGCCCGCTTCCATGCCGCCTTCGACGCGCAGCCCCAGGCGACGCGCGAGTTGCGCATTGTTGCCTAATTGCGGGTGCGCATCCAGCGGCAGATGGTAAGCGAACAGGCTGATGTCGTGGCGCAGCAGGCTCTGCAGCCGCTGCTTTTTCATGCCACGAACGCGCTGGTCCTCGTTTTTCCAGAAGTAGCCGTGATGCACGAAGATGGCGTCCGCTTCTTCGACGATGGCCGCGTCGATCAGCGCCTGGCAGGCGGTGACACCGGTCACCAGCCGCCGCACCTGCTCGCGGCCTTCCACCTGAAGCCCGTTGGGGCTGTAGTCACGGAATCGGTGAGGCTGCAGCTCGTCGTCGAGCACACGCAGCAAATGATCGCGTTTCAGCATGGAGGTCTCCCTGCTACTATTGCGCGCAGTCTACATGATTCGCGGGGGCGGAGGCTTGGATAAGTGTTAACAGGCCCGTTATTAAAACTGTTTCGATTTCTGGCGTTGCCGGTGGTCGCCGGCCTGGCCGTGGGTCTGTCGGTGCTGTGGTGGTACGAGCACGGGCCCCGCGCCCGCGACACCACCGGCGCGCCGGCCACCGCCACGGCGCCCCGCGCGGACAGCTACTCGGACGCGGTGGCGCGGGCGGCGCCGGCGGTGGTCAACGTCTATACCACCCAGATCGTCACCCGCGGCGGCGAGCAGCTCAGCGACGACCCGCTGTTCAACCGCTTCATGGAACGCCCGCGCCGCGAGCGCGCCCTGGCCAGCCTGGGCTCCGGGGTGCTGGTGTCCTCCGAAGGCTATGTGCTGACCAGCTACCATGTGATCCGCGACGCCGATGAGATCCTGGTGGCCCTGCGCGATGGCCGGGACGCCCCGGCGCGGGTGGTGGGCACCGACCCGGAAACCGATCTGGCGCTGCTGCAGATCGCCCTGGAAGACCTGCCGCAAATCGAACTGAACGGCCCGCAGCCGGTGAGCGTCGGCGACGTGGTGCTGGCCATCGGCAACCCGCTGGGCGTGGGCCAGACCGTGTCCATGGGCATCGTCAGCGCCACCGGCCGCACCCACCTGGGCATCGCCACCTTCGAGAATTTCATCCAGACCGACGCGGCCATCAACCGGGGCAACTCCGGCGGCGCGCTGATCAACACCCGTGGCCACCTGATCGGCATCAACACCGCCATTCTGTCCTCGGACGGCAACTGGCAGGGCATCGGCTTCGCCACCCCGGCGTCGATCGCCAGCGAGGTGATGTCCGACCTGATCGAACACGGCCGGGTGATCCGCGGCTACCTGGGCGTCACCGTCCAGGACATCAACCCCACCCTGGCGGAAACCTTCGGCATGGACGACGTGGTCGGCGGCGTGGTCACCGAGGTGGTGTCCGGCAGCCCGGCCCAGGACGCCGGCCTGCAAGCCGGCGACGTGCTGATCGGCATCGACGGCAACACCATGAAGGACGGCTACGAAGCGATGAACCGCATCGCCGGCACCGAGCCGGGCACCAAGCTGACCCTCAACGTGCGGCGCAACACCCAGGAGCTGGAGCTGGACGTAACCATCGGCACGCGCCCACCGGCAAACGAAAGTTGACAGTTGATAGTGGACAGTTGACAGCGAAACCCACGTTGCAGATAGGCCTGAGCGTCGGACGGTTTTTTAGCTGTCAACTATCAACTGTCAATTATCAACTGCTAAGGATTTCTTCCAGGGCTTCGGTGAGCTCCCGATTCTGATCGGGGCGCCCCACCGTTATCCGCAGGTGGTCGGCGATGCGTTCGGGTTTGCCGAAGTGGCGGACGATGATGCCGCGCTCGCGCAGCGCCGCCGCCAGGTCGGCGCCGGGGCGGGTGGCGTGGCGGCAGAACAGGAAGTTGGCCGCCGAGGGCAGCACCTGGAAGTGCATCGTTTCCAGCGCGTGGCGCAGGGTTTCGCGCTCCTCGATGACCAGCTCGCGGCCGCGCTGGAAAAAATCCTCGTCCTCGAAGGCGGCCTTGCCGGCGGCGATCGCCAGCCGGTCCAGCGGGTAGGAATTGAAGCTGTTCTTGATCCGCTCCAGCCCGTCGATCAACTCAGGATGGCCCACCGCGAAGCCGATGCGCACGCCGGCCAGTGACCGGGACTTGGAGAGCGTCTGGGTGACCAGCAGATTGGGGTACCGATCCACCAGGGCGATGGCGGTGTCACCGCCGAAATCCACGTAGGCTTCGTCGATCACCACCACCGACTCCGGGTTGGCGGCCAGCACGGCCTCAATGGCATCCAGCGGCAGCAGCCGGCCGGTGGGCGCGTTGGGGTTGGGGAAGATAATACCGCCGTTGGGGGCGGTGTAGTCCGCCGGATCGATGGCCAGGTCGTCGTCCAGCGGCACCGGGCGGTAGTCGATGTCGTAGAGCCCGCAGTACACCTTGTAAAAGCTGTAGGTGATGTCCGGGAACAGCAGCGGCCGGTCCTGCTTGAACAGCCCGAAGAAGATGTGCGCCAGCACCTCATCGGAACCGTTGCCGACGAACACCTGGGCGCGGCTGACGCCGTGGTAGGCGGCGATGGCGTCCTTGAGCTCGGTGGCGTCCGGGTCCGGATACAGGCGCAGGCGGTCGTCGGCGGCCGCACGGATCGCCTCGATCACCCTGGGCGAGGGGCCCAGCGGGTGCTCGTTGGTGTTGAGCTTCACCAGCCGCGCCATTTTCGGCTGCTCGCCGGGCACGTAGGGCTCCAGGTCGCGGACGAAGGGGCTCCAGAATCGGCTCATAGCGGCTTCTTGATCCTCATTTCGGCGCTGCGGGCGTGGGCGGTGAGGCTCTCCGCGCGGGACAGCACCGAGGCGATTTTACCCAGCTCGCTGGCGCCCTCCGGCGAGCAGCCGATCAACGAGCTGCGCTTCTGGAAGTCGTACACGCCCAGCGGCGACGAGAACCGCGAGGTGGCGCTGGTGGGCAGCACGTGGTTGGGCCCGGCGCAGTAATCACCGAGCGCCTCCGGGGTGTGACGGCCCAGGAAGATGGCGCCGGCGTGGCGCACTTTCTTCGCCCAGACCTCGGCGTCGTCCAGGGACAGCTCCAGGTGCTCCGGGCAGATGCGGTTGACCACCTCCATGGCCTGATCCAGGTCGTCCACCTGAATCAGGGCGCCACGGTTGGCCATCGAGGTGCGGATCACGGTTTCCCGCTCCAGGGTCGGCACCAGGCGTTCCATGGCCTCTTCCACCCGGGCGAGGAAATCCGCGTCCGGGCTGACCAGGATGGATTGCGCCTCTTCGTCGTGCTCGGCCTGGGAGAACAGGTCCATGGCGATCCAGTCCGGATCGGTCTTGCCGTCGCAGACCACCAGAATCTCCGACGGGCCGGCGATCATGTCGATGCCCACCTTGCCGAACACTTGGCGCTTGGCCTCGGCCACGTAGATGTTGCCGGGGCCGACGATCTTGTCCACCGCCGGCACTGTCTCGGTGCCGAACGCCAGCGCCCCCACCGCCTGGGCGCCGCCCAGGGTGAAGAAACGCTCCACGCCGGCCACCGCCGCCGCCGCCAGCACCATGTCGTTGAGCTCGCCGTCCGGCGCCGGGCTGACCATGACGATTTCGGCCACGCCGGCGACCCGGGCGGGCAGCGCGTTCATCAGCACCGAGCTGGGGTAGGCGGCCTTGCCGCCGGGCACGTAGATGCCGGCGCGGTCCAGCGGGGTCACCTGCTGGCCCAGCAGGGTGCCGTGGGCGTCGCGGTAGTGCCAGGAATCCTGCTTCTGACGGGCGTGGTAATCGCTGACCCGTTCGGCGGCCGCTTCCAGGGCCTGGCGCTGCTCGGCGGGCAGACGCTCAAGAGCCGCTTCCAGCTGCGCCCGCTCCACGGTCAGATCCGCCATGGAGGTGGCGTCGCGGCGGTCGAAGCGGTTGGTGTACTCCACCACCGCGGCGTCGCCCCGGCCGGCCACATCACGCAGGATACCGCGCACCCGCTCACCCACTTCCTCATCGCGCTCTTCGCTCCAGGCGGTGAGCGCCATCAGGCGGGGAACGAAATCCGCGTCGTTGGCGTTTAAACGGTTGGTCTTCATGCTGTTTCCCGGCGTTGCTCCACGGCCTGCTCGAGTTTATCAAGAATCGCCTGAATCGCGGCGTGACGGGTCTTCATACTGGCCCGGTTGACCACCACCCGGGAGGAAATGTCGTCGGCGATGGTTTCGGTGGGCTCCAGGCCGTTGGCGCGCAGCGTGTTGCCGGTGTCGACGATGTCCACGATGCGGTCCGCCAGCCCCACCAGCGGCGCCAGTTCCATGGCGCCGTAGAGCTTGATGATCTCGGCCTGCTTGCCCTGCTGGGCGAAATACTGGCGCGCCACGTTGACGAACTTGGTGGCCACCCGCAGGCGCCCGCTCACCGGCGGCGCGTCCTTGAGCGCGGCCACCATCAGCTTGCAGCGGGCGATTTCCAGATCCAGCGGCTCGAAGATGCCTTCGGCGCCGTTTTCCATCAGCACGTCCTTGCCGGCCACGCCCATATCGGCGCCGCCGTGCTGCACATAGGGCGGCACGTCGGTGGCGCGGATGATGATGATCTGCACGTCATCGCGGGTGGTGTCGAAGATCAGCTTGCGGGACGCGGACGGGTCCTCCAGCAGCTCGATACCGGCGTGCTTGAGCAGCGGCAGCGTCTCGTCAAGTATGCGGCCCTTGGAGAGGGCGATAATCAGCGGTTTTTCGGACATGTCGGTTTCCATCGGCGCCACGCTTCAGCCGGGTACGCGCCGAATCACGGCGCCCAGCGATTGCAGTTTTTCCTCGATACACTCGTACCCCCGGTCGATATGGTAGATACGCTGCACGGTGGTGTCGCCCTCGGCGACCAGGGCGGCGATCACCAGCGACGCCGAGGCGCGCAGGTCGGTGGCCATCACCGGCGCGCCGGTGAGGCTGGCCACGCCACGGCAGATGGCGGTGTTGCCCTGCACTTCGATGTCGGCGCCCATGCGGTTCATTTCCTGCACGTGCATGAAGCGGTTTTCGAACACCGTCTCGACAATGGTGCCGGTGCCTTCCGCCACCGTGTTCAGGGCGGTGAACTGGGCCTGCATGTCGGTGGGCATGGCCGGGTACGGCGCGGTGCGCAGGTTCACCGACTTGGGCCGGCGGCCTTCCATGTCCAGGCTGATCCAGTTGTCGCCGGTCTCGATCTTGGCGCCGGCTTCCTTGAGCTTGTGCAGCACCGCGTCGAGCAGGCTCGGATCGGTGTCCTTGCACTTGATGCGGCCGCCGGTGATGGCGGCGGCGATCAGATAGGTGCCGGTTTCGATGCGGTCGGCGATCACGTCATGGTGGCAACCGCCCAGCTTGGGCACGCATTCCACGGTGATGGTGTCGGTGCCGGCGCCGCTCACCTTGCCGCCCATGCGGTTGATGAAGTTGGCCAGGTCCACCACTTCCGGCTCGCGGGCGGCGTTTTCCAGCACCGTGGTGCCGTCCGCCAGCGCCGCCGCCATCAGCAGGTTTTCGGTGCCGGTCACGGTGACCGTGTCCATCACGATGCGCGCGCCCTTCAGGCGGCCGTTGGATTTGGCGTGCACGTAACCGTTGGCCACCACGATCTCGGCGCCCATGGCCTCCAGGCCGCGCAGGTGGATGTCCACCGGCCGCGAGCCGATCGCGCAACCGCCGGGCAGCGACACCGAGGCCTCGCCGAAGTGGGCCACCATCGGCCCCAGCACCAGGATCGAGGCGCGCATGGTTTTAACCAGCTCGTAGGGCGCGGTGAGCTCCTGGATGGTGGTGGGGTTCACCTCCACGTTGAGCTTGTCGTCGATCACCACGTGCACGCCCATGCGGCCGAGCAGCTCGATCAGGGTGGTCACGTCCTGCAGGTGGGGCAGATTGCCCACCGTGACCGGCTCCCCGGCCAGCAGGGTGGCGGCCAGGATCGGCAGCGATGAGTTCTTGGAACCGGAAATGCGGATTTCGCCGTCGAGACGCCGACCGCCAGTGATGATCAATTTGTCCATGGAGCTTCCTACGCGGAAAAGACGGTACGGTCAGGCAAGGCCCATTTTCTGGGCTTTTTCCCATTCGGCACGGGTAAAGGTCTTGATCGAGACGGCATGAATGGAGTTATCGGCGATCTGCGGGTTGATGCAGCTGTACACGAGCTGCTGTTTCTTCACCGGCATCAGGCCTTCGAAGGCATCGGATATCACGCGGATCAGAAAGCGGTCGCCTTCCCCTTCCACGGCCACATCGGCATCCTCGAAACCGGCTTCCACCAGCGCCTTCACGTCTTCCGATTTCATGATCACTCCTCGTTTCAATGAACGGGTAATGATACGCGAGGGCGCGGTGGCTTGTCATTGTGAGGGCCGGCCATCCGGCGGCCGGCGCTCCGGGGGCCGGCCATCCGGGGGCCGGCCGCCCGGCGGCGGGGTCAGGCGCCGCTGCCGGTCTCCACGTCCACTTTCTCTTCCAGGTCGGCGCTTTCCGCGGACCAGCTGTCGATCACCTTGTCCAGGTCACCGAGCTGCTGCATGGACTGGGCGAACTGGGCCCGGTACACGTCGCGCAGATCCAGGCCGTTGACGTAGACATTGACCACTTTCCACTGGTCATCGGACTGGAACAGGGTGAAGAACACCGGAATCACCTTGCCGTCGTTGGTGGTGCCTTCCAGCCGCACCCGGGCGTAGTTGCCCTTGCGGTCTTCCTCGCGCATCGGCAGCACGCGGATTTCCTGGCCCTGGTAAAGGGTCACGCCGGAGGCGTAGGTGTTGATCAGGCTGTTCTTGAACACTTCCAGGAACTCGTACTTCTGGTCCCGGCTGGCCTGGTCGAAGTGCTCGCCCATCACCATGCGGGTGATGCGCTTGAAATCCACCAGCGGCACCAGCTCCTCGCGGACCAGCTCACGGGCGTAGCTTTCGTCCTTTTCCAGCCGCTCGCGCTCGGCGTCGATACGGCTGGTCATCCGCTCCACGGTCTCCTGGACCAGATCGCGGGGGTCCTGGGCGGCCTGGGCGAAGCCGGCCGAGACCAGCATAAGCAGCGCCAGCGTGGCCGCCAAGCCTTGTTTGAAGATCATACGTCACTCCCTGTCGTGTCTGAGGATGTTCGTTTCTACGGCCTTGGTCCCGACCTGTCCAGCCAAGGCCTCTACGAAGCACGTTTTGTGCGAGCGGGCCCCGCCCGCGAAAGGCAAGCAGAGCTTGCCGGCGGGATACCAGAGACCTAATCAATTGGAACATCCGAACGCTTAAGGGTTCCAAGGGCAGTCAGCGGCGCTCCGGCCAGTGTATAATCTCCGCCAGCGAGGAGACACGAATCATTATGAGTCATAACCACATCGCCACCGCCCGCCGTGTTCTGGACGTGGAAGCGCGCGCGGTGGCCGCGCTCGGCGAGCGCGTCAGCGACACCTTCGAGCAGGCCTGCGAGCTGCTGCTGGCCTGCAAGGGCCGGGTGATCGTGACCGGCATGGGCAAAAGCGGCCATATCGGCAGCAAACTGGCGGCCACCCTGGCGAGCACCGGCACCCCGTCGTTCTTCGTGCACCCCGGCGAGGCGTCCCATGGGGACCTGGGCATGATCACCACCGAGGACGCGGTGCTGGCGCTGTCCAATTCCGGCGAAACCGGCGAAATCCTCACCATTATTCCGGTGATCAAGCGCAAGGGCGCGGTGCTGATCAGCATGACCGGCCGCCCCTCTTCGTCCCTGGCGCAGCTCTCCGACGTGCATCTCGACGTGGGCGTGGAAGAAGAGGCCTGCCCGCACAACCTGGCGCCCACCACCTCCACCACCGCCGCGCTGGCCATGGGCGACGCCCTCGCCATCGCCCTGCTCGAGGCGCGCGGCTTCACCGCCGAGGACTTCGCCCTCAGCCACCCGGGCGGCAGCCTGGGCCGGCGCCTGCTGCTCAAGGTCGACGACATCATGCACGCGGAAGAGCGCCTGCCCCGGGTGAGCCGCGACGCCAGCCTGTCCGACGCTCTGCTGGAAATGACCCGCAAGGGCCTGGGCATGACCACGGTGGTGGACGACGACGGCCGCCTGATCGGCATCTTCACCGACGGCGATTTGCGCCGCACCCTGGAAAAGGGCCTGGATATCCGCCAGGCCGGCATCGCCGACGTGATGTCGCCGCGCCCGGTGACCATGCCGCCCGGGCACCTGGCCGCCGAGGCCCTGCAAATCATGGAGACGCGCAAGATCAACGGCCTGGTGGTGTGTGACGCCGACCAGCGCCCGGTGGGCGCCCTCAACACCCAGGACCTGCTGCGCGCGGGGGTGATGTAGTGACCTTGCTGGTGTCCAGCGCCGACGCGCGCAACCTGAAACTGATGGCCTTCGACGTGGACGGCGTGCTCACCGACGGCCGCCTCTATTACGGCCCCGACGGCGAAGCGCTCAAGGTGTTCAACACCCTGGACGGCCACGGCCTCAAGAAACTGGCCGCCAGCGGCGTCACCCTGGCACTGATCACCGGCCGCGACACGCCCATGGTGGCCCGCCGCGCCACCGAGCTGGGCATTCAGCACGTGATCCAGGGCCGCGAGGACAAGGGCGTGGCGCTGGCCGACCTGGCCGCCTCGCTGGGCGTGACCGCCCGCGAAACCGGCTACGCCGGCGACGATGAACCGGACGTGCCGGCCCTGCAGTGGGCGCAGATCGCCTTCGCACCGTCCAGCGGCCACGACTGCGCGCGGGCGGCGGCCGACCACGTGACCCGCGCCCGAGGCGGCGAAGGCGCGGTGCGCGAGATCTGCGACGCCCTTCTCGAACACCGGGGTGACGCGTGAAACGGCAGGGCCTGCTCAGCGCCTCCGGCATCCTGCTGCTGGGCTTGATCGTGCTGATGACCCTGCACGAGTGGGACAACCCTCTGGAAGAGGACCGCGAGGCGTTTCTCAACGCGCCGATGATCATCGCCGACCGGATCGTCGCCAAGGCGTACGATGAAGAGGACGGCCGGGTGCAGTACCGCCTGGTGGCGGATCACCTGGAGCAGTACGAACGGGACGCGCTCACCACCCTCACCGAACCGGTGTTGCGCATGGACAACAGCAACGGCCTGTGGACGATCCAGTCCCGCCGTGGTGAAGTGCGCGACAACGGTGACCTGATTGTCTTCACGGACCAGGTGGAAGCGCGCAGCGAAAGCAACGGCGTCACCCTGGACACCGAGGAACTGCAGTACCACAACGACACCAACCGTGTGGTCTCCCCCGGCGAGCTCGCCATGCGCCACCGCGACGGCCGCACCCGCGCCGGCGCCATGGAAAGCGATCTGACCAGCGGCGAAATGACACTCAAGCAAGGAGTGGTAAGTGAATTCACAGGCAGCACGGAATAGGTCCGCCCTGGGCAAGGCTCTGCTGGCTCTGGCGTTGACCGCGCTGACCGCCGGCGCCGCCGCCCAGCAGCCCACCGGCCCGGTGGAGGTGAGCGCCGATGAGGCCACCTTCGAACAGAGCGCCGGCACCGGCGTGTATCGCGGCAACGCCGAGCTGATCCAGGGCAAGCGGCGCCTGAACGCGGATGTGATCCGCCTGTTCACCGAGAACAATGAACTGACGCGGGTGGAAGCCACCGGGTCGCCGGTGCGCATGGTGGAAGGCAAGGAATTGAACGCCCGCGCCGACAAGCTGGTCTACGACCTGGCGCAGCGCAGCCTGGTGCTCACCGGCAACGCCCGCGTCACCCACCAGGGCAACACCTTCGAAGGCGCCAAGGTGGAGTACAACCTGGATTCGCGCCGCGTGGACGCCAGCAGCGAAGGCGACAAGCGGGTACGCCTGGTGATCCCGGCCAAGAACGCCGAGCAGGCCAGCGAGGACGCCGAGCCGGAGGAGCAGGACAACGGCGAACCGGCCCAGGACGCCCCGGCCGCGCAACCCGATAATGCGGAGACCCCCTAAGATGGCACATCTGAGCGCCCATAATCTGGCCAAGAGCTATAAGAGCACCCGCGTCATCGAGGACGTCTCCCTGGAAGTGGAAGCCGGCCAGATCGTCGGTCTGCTGGGCCCCAACGGCGCCGGCAAGACCACCTGCTTCTATATGATCGTGGGCCTGGTGGCCGCCGACGCCGGCCGCATCGAGATCAACGGCAACGACATCACCCACCTGCCCATGCACGGCCGAGCCAAGCGCGGCATCGGCTACCTGCCCCAGGAGGCGAGCATCTTCCGCCGCCTCACCGTGGAGCAGAACATCATGGCGATCCTGGAAACGCGCAAGAACCTGAGCAAGGCGGAGCGCAAGGAGCAGCTGGAGAAACTGCTGCAGGAATTCCACATCGACCATATTCGCGACAGCATGGGCATGAGCCTGTCCGGCGGCGAGCGCCGGCGCGCGGAGATCGCCCGGGGCCTGGCCACGGACCCGGATTTTATTCTGCTGGATGAGCCCTTCGCCGGGGTCGACCCGATCTCCGTGAACGACATCAAGAGCATCATCCGCCACCTCAAGGACCGCGGCATCGGCGTGCTGATCACCGACCACAACGTCCGCGAGACCCTGGATATCTGCGACACCGCCTATATCGTCAGCACCGGCCATATCATCGCCGACGGCGACGCCGACACCATTCTCGGCAACCAGCAGGTGCGCGACGTCTACCTGGGCGCCGACTTCCGGCTTTAGTGGCGATAAAAGTGGCGGCGACCGCCGCCGCTGCCTTGCGCACCGCCCAAATCCTTGCATATAGTGGACGCCTTCCCGCCGCACTGCCCTACACCCTTCCGCCGGACAACACAATAGCTGGCATGATTATTGCTTAATTTCGATTGATGCTGCTATGCTCCAACCCTCGGGATCGAGCAACCAGACACGCAGCATGAAACCCTCCTTACAGCTTCAAATCGGCCAGCAGCTGACCATGACGCCCCAGCTGCAGCAGGCGATCCGCCTGCTGCAGCTGTCGACGCTGGACCTGCGCCTGGAGATCCAGCAGGCAGTGGAGACCAACCCGCTGCTGGAAATGGAGGAAGGCGCCGAGGATTTCAGCGCCGATGACGGAGAGTTCGACGCCGACGCGGACCTGGACGTGGAGCGCAGCGACGCCCTGGAAGACCTGGTGGACGGCCCGGTGGAGACCGACAGCGACTGGGACGACCTCTACGTGGGCCAGAGCAGCCCCGGCGGCGAGAGCGAGGACGCCGACGCCTGGCAGCAGCGCCACGCCAACCCGGACACCCTGATCAGCCACATGGAGTGGCAGCTCAACCTGACGCCGATGAGCGACCGGGACCGGGTGATCGCCCAGATCATCATTGAAGCCCTGGACGAGCGCGGCTTCGTCACCGTGCCCCTGGAAGACCTGGTCACCACCGCCCATAACGAAATCGCCGACCCGGACGACCCGGTGGAAGACGATGAAGTGGTGGCGGTGCTGCACCGGCTGCAACAGTTCGACCCGGTCGGCGTGGCCAGTCGCGACTTGGCCGAGTGCCTGGGCGTGCAGCTGGCCCAGCTGCCCGAGGACACCCCGCATCTGGACCACGCCCGGGCGGTGCTGGCGCACCAGACGCTGCTGGAAAAACACGATTACGCCGGCCTGCGGCGGGCGCTGGGCGCCACCGAGGAAGCGCTGCTGGCGGCCATGGCCCTGCTGCGCGGACTGGATCCGGCCCCGGGCCAGCAGATCGGCGGCGAGAGCGCCGATTACGCGGTCCCCGACGTGGTGGTCAGCGCCCACAAGGGCGGCTGGCGGGTGGCGCTCAACGAGGCGGTGCTGCCGCGCGTCAACCTCCACGCCCAGTACGCGCAGATGGCCCGCCAGGTGGGCGGCGAGGACGGCCAGTACCTGCGTAACTGCATGCAGGAGGCCAAATGGTTCCTGAAAAGCCTGCAGAGCCGCCACGACACCCTGCTGAAAGTGGCCAGCCGCATCGTCGAGGTGCAGCAGGACTTCTTCAACTACGGTGAAGAGGCGATGAAACCGCTGGTCCTGGCGGACATCGCCGAGGCCGTGGGCATGCACGAGTCCACCATCAGCCGGGTCACCAACCAGAAATTCATGCTCACGCCCAAGGGCGTGTTCGAGCTGAAATATTTCTTCTCAAGTCACGTCGACACGGACGGCGGCGGTGAGTGTTCCTCCACCGCCATTCGTGCCATCATTAAGAAGCTGGTCGCCGCCGAGAGTCCTCGCAAGCCGCTCAGCGACAACAAGCTGGCGAGCTTGCTGAATGATCAGGGGATCAAGGTGGCGCGCCGCACGGTCGCCAAATATCGCGAGGCGATGCGCATCCCGTCCTCGAGCGCCCGCAAGCGTTTGGTGTAGGCGCGCGGAGGATGGGTCTTAACGAGGTATAGGAGCCAGCCATGCAAATAAACATCAGTGGTCACCACCTGGATATCACCGACGCCCTGCGTGACTATGTGGACGAAAAGTTCGCCAAACTGGAGCGCCATTTCGATCAGATCACCAGCATTCAGGTGATCCTGTCTCCGGAGCCCAAATCCCACAAGGCCGAATCCACCATCCACATCTCCGGCGCCGACGTATTCGCCACCGCCCACGCGGACGACATGTACGCGGCCATTGATGCGCTGACCAACAAGCTGGACCGGCAAATCCTCAAACACAAAGAGAAGACGGTGGACCGTAAACACGGTCATTAACCCTATGCGAGTACGTGAATTGCTCAGCGAAGACCGCACCTATAACGACGTGTCGGTCACCAGTAAAAAACGGTTGCTCGATCAGATCGCCCAGCTGGCAGCGGCCAGCTGCGGCGGCCTCAACGAGCAGGAAGTGTTCGACGCCCTGGTGGCCCGGGAAAAACTCGGGTCCACCGGCATCGGCGAGGGCATCGCCATTCCCCACTGCCGGCTGGGCCACTGCGAGGGCGCGGTGGGCCTGCTGTTGAAGCTGGAAGAGGCGGTGGACTTCGACGCCGTCGACGGGCGCCCGGTGGATCTGGTGTTCGTGCTGCTGGTACCGGAGCAGAACCCGGAACAGCACCTCAAGACACTCAGCCATCTGGCCAGCCTGTTCAACGACGATGACTACCGCAGCGACCTGCGACGGGCCCACAGCAACCAGCAGCTGTTCCAGGTGGCGGTGGAATCGGAAGCGGAACTACGCCTCGCGTCCTAGCCCTTACCGGTTGCCCCCTTATGAAGCTCCCCATTCTCAGCGGCCGCTCCGGGTCGGGTAAAACCACTGCCCTGCAGGCCCTGGAGGACCACGGTTACTATTGCGTGGACAACCTGCCCCTGGGGCTGTTGCCCACCCTCACCGAACAGCTCGACACCGAGGAACACGCCCCCGAGCGGGTGGCGGTGGGCGTGGACGCGCGCAACCTGCCCCGCCAGTTGCTGGCGTTCAAAAGCATCATCAAGGCGCTGAAAAACCAGCAGGTGGAGACCGAGGTGATCTTCCTCGACGCCGACCCGGGCACCCTGCTGGAGCGCTTCAGCGCCACCCGCCGCCGCCACCCGCTCAGCGACGACGACCGCACCCTGGCCGACGCGATTGAGTACGAAGCGCATCTGCTGGCCGACATCCGCATGCTCGCCGATCTGGTGATCGACACCAGCAGCCTGGACGTGCACACGCTGCGCAACCTGATCCGGCAACGGGTGGCGCGCCGCGACGTCAATCTGTCGCTGCTGATCGAATCCTTCGGCTATAAAAACGGCCTGCCCCGCGACGCCGACCTGGTGTTCGACGTGCGCGCCCTGCCCAACCCGCACTGGCACAACGAGCTGCGGCCGCTGACCGGCCGCGACGAGCGCATCGCCGAATTCCTGCGCGGGCACCCGGAGAGCGAGCTGATGCTGGAAGACATTTTCCACTTTCTGAACCGCTGGCTGCCCACCTACGCGGCCAACGATCGCAGCTATGTGACGGTGGCCGTGGGCTGCACCGGCGGCCGTCACCGTTCGGTCTATATCACCGAGCAGCTGGCCCACCGGCTGCGTAACCAGGGCGTGCCCTTGCATGTCCGCCACCGGGAGCTGGATGGATGATTGAACAGGACCTGGCCATCACCAACAAGCTGGGCCTGCACGCACGCGCCGCCGCCAAGGTGGTCAGCGTGGCTTCGCGCTACAGCTGCAGTATTCAGGTGATTCACGGAGAACGCCGCATCGACGCCAAGAGCATCATGGGGCTGCTCACGCTGGGCGCCGCCAAAGGCACCACCCTGCGGGTGTGCGTGGACGGCGAGGACGAACAACCGGCCATGGACGAGCTCACCGATCTGTTCCAACGCAAGTTCGACGAAGGCGAATAAAGCTGGGTTGAATCGCGGCCTTGTGGGAGCGGGCCTTGCCCGCGAAAGGCAAGCCAGCTTGCCGGCAACGGTTGCCCCGCGGAGTTCCAGAGATTTCTCAGCGATGGCACCGGCAATGTCTCTGGTATCCTGCCGGGCGGCCTAAGCCGCCCTTTCGCGGGCGAGGCCCGCTCCCACAATGAAACGCCCACCGTTTTTCAGCCTTTGATCCTCCGGTAACGCGCGGTGATGTAAACTAGTGCGCTGAAGGAGGGAACCATGACCGCAGAACAAACCCGCCACCGCCGCAACCTGAAAACCGTCAACCGGGCACTGGCCAGCGGCGCGCTGTCCGAAGTCCGTCAGGTTTTGAACAATCTGCCAGGCGCGGAAGCCGCCCACCTTCTTGAGTCCTCCCCGCCCCGCGAACGCGAGATCCTCTGGCAACTGCTCAGCCAGGAGCAGGAAACCGAGGTGCTGCAGTATCTCGGCGAGGAAGTGCGCGTGGAGCTGCTGCGCGACCTGCCCACCGAAGAGCTGGTGGAGCTGATCGAGGACCTCGACACCGACGATCTGGCCGACCTCCTTCAAGAACTGACGGAACAGGTCACCAGCCGCGTGCTGGCCGGCCTGGACGCGCAGAACCGGGAACGCCTGGAACAGGTGATGAACTACCCGGAGGACACCGCCGGCGGCCTGATGAACACGGACGTGATCACGGTGCGCCCGGAGATCACCTTCAGCGTGGTGCAGCGCTATCTGCGGCGCCTGGGCGATATCCCCAAGACCACCGACAACCTGCTGGTGGTCAACCGCAAGAACCAGTTCGTCGGCGTGCTGCCGCTGACCCGGGTGCTGATATCCGACCCCGGCACCTCGGTGCGCGAAGCGATGATCACCGATGTGGAAGCGATCCCCGCCACCCAGGACGCCCACGAAGTGGCCAAGCTGTTCGAACGGCTGGACCTGGTGACCGCCCCGGTGGTGGACGACAACGGCATGCTGGTGGGCCGGATCACCATTGACGACGTGGTCGACGTGATCATGGAAGAAGCCGAGCACTCGCTGATGGGCATGGCCGGCCTGGACGAGGACGAAGACACCTTCGGCTCGGTCTGGCACACGGTGCGCCGCCGGGCGCTGTGGCTGGGCATCAACCTGCTCACCGCCCTGGCCGCCTCGGCGGTGATCAGCCTGTTCGAGGATACCCTGGAGAAAGTGGTGGCCCTGGCGGTGCTGATGCCGATCGTCGCCAGCATGGGCGGCATCGCCGGCAGCCAGACCCTGACCCTGGTGATCCGCGCCATGGCGCTGGGACAGGTGCAGGCAGGCAACACCCGCTATCTGCTCACCAAGGAACTGGCGGTGGGCGCGCTCAACGGCCTGCTCTGGGCGCTGGTGATCGGCGCCACCGCCGCGCTCTGGTTCGACGACCCGAGCCTGGGCGTGATCATCGGCTGCGCCATGATCCTCAACCTGGTGGTGGCCGCCGGCGCCGGCGCCCTGATCCCGATGGTGATGAAACGGATGGGCATCGACCCGGCCCTGGCCGGGTCGGTGGTGCTGACCACCGTCACCGACATCGTCGGCTTCATGGCCTTCCTCGGTCTCGCCACCCTGCTCTACGCCAACCTGGTGGTCTAAGCGAATTCTGGGGTGGCTTCCGGCTCATCGTCGGCGCCGAAGATATCCCGGAACGAGGCGTACACCGACACCGTCAGCACCGCCATCAGGAACAGGCCCAGCACCAGCGCCAGCAGGCTCAACAACACCATGGCCAGCGCCCCGGAGACACCCGGGCCCAGCAGGGTGCTGGCCAGCACGAACAGCAGCGCGAGCGCGCCGCCCACCGCCAGCATCACCAGCAATACCACCACGCTGTACCAGAGCATCGGCGCCCAGTTCTTGAGCACCGCGATCAGGCTTTCCCCCAGCGCCTGGAAGCCGTTGCGCCCGCCGAAGTAGACCAGCGGCGCCTGGAACCAGATCAGCGCCATATAGGGCAGCGACAGTGCCGTCACCAGCAAGCCGGTGAGCGCCATCTTTGCGCCGTCCAGACCGGCGCTGATCTCCGGCACCGGCTCCAGGGCGCTGCCGAAGGCGGAGCTGAAGAAGGCGGCGATATCCGGGCCGAACGCCACCCACACCAGGGCCGCCATCAGCGCGGTGAAGCCGATCTGCAGCAGCAGCTGCATCAGCCCGGCGAGAAACAACGCCCCGGTGCGGTTGGAAAAGCCGGCGAACAGATCGCCGAACTCGAAGTCGTCGTCGCCCCAGCGCCGCCAGGCAAGATGGAACAGCCCCGCCGCCAGCACCGGCGAAAACAGGGTCGGCACGAAGCTGCCCAACACCGGCACGAACAGGCTCAACAGGCTGATGCCCAAAATCACCGCGAAGAACACCAGCACGGCCATGCACCAGAGCACCCAGTTGGTGGCCACCAGCGACCAGGCCCGCTTCCACCACAGCCAGCCGTGCCCCACGGGACGGCGGCGGGCACGGCCCACCGTCGCCTCGCCGGGGCGCGGCGTCTCCAGCAACGCCGCTTGTGGCCCCTGGTAGGGGTTATTCGGGTCCATGTTCGGCACCGTCGGCGGGGCTGGTGAGCACCTGCCGGAACGACACATAGTAGGCGCCGGCCAGAATCGGCATCACGAACAGCAGGCCCAGCAGCAGCGGCAGGGCCGCCACCATGACGATCAGCATCACCACGATGCCGTAGACGATCATCGGCAGCAGGTTCTTCATGCAGGCGCGGAAGCTGACCCCCATGGCGCCGCCCAGCCCCATGCCGCCCAGCATAATCAGCGGCACGGCGAAGTAGAACAGGAACATCACCAGGGTGAACACGATCAGGAACAGCGGCAGCATGATCGCCATCATTACGCCCATGCCGCTGCTCATCGCCTGCGGGTCCATGGACTGCAGCGACATGGAGCCGCCCAGGGAGATCGCCATCAGACCGCCGACCACCAGCAAGGCGCCCAGGTAGACGCCGATCTGCACCAGCGCCAGCAGCAGCAAGGGCCCGGTGCGCTCGGAAAAGCCGGCGAACAGATCGCCGAAATCGGAGCGTCCGTCGGTGGCGATACGGTGGAACAGCTTCACCAGCCCGGCGTACAGCAGGGTGGTGATAAAGGGCTGCGCCAGAGGCCCCAGGAACGGGATCAACTGCAGCCCCATGGTGATCACCATCACCAGCACCAGGGCGCCGATCACCACGCCCCAGTGGCCACTGAGCATTCTCATCCCGTCACCGAGCCAGCCCAGCGCCTGGCCCACGGTGACCTTGTGCGGACCGCCCAGCGTAAAGGTCCCCTCGCCTTGCGGGCTGGTCACGTTGGTTTCCGGTCCTTGGTAAGGATTCACTTCCGTCATGAATATTCCCCTGAGTTTCAAACGAATTAACAACCAATAGAAAAAATGGCGGGTGACGCCGCCGGCGACCTCAGGCGCCGGCGATTTTCATCGGGCTCAGCAACAGCGAGCCGCACGCGATATTGCCGCGGCGGTCCACGTCCGTGCCACTGCCCTGGATGCCGGCGAACATCTCCCCCAGATTCCCGGCAATGGTAAACTCCTGAAGCGGTTTGCGTATGACACCGTTCTCAATCCAGAAACCCGAGGCGCCCCGGGAGTAATCACCGGTGACCAGATTAACGCCCTGGCCCATCACCTCGGTGACCAGAATACCCCGGTCGATGCGCCGCACCAGGGCGTCGAAATCCTCGCCGGTATCCGAGATCGACAGGTTGTGCACGCCGCTGCCGTTGCCGGTGGGCGCCATGTCGAGCCGGCGCGCGGCGTACAGGCCCAGCGCGTAGCGGCGCAGCACCCCGTCTTCCACGAACGCCTGGTCCCGCGTCGCCAGACCGTCGCCGTCGAACGGCGCCGAGCCGTTGGCGCCCGGCAGCAGCGGTTGCTCGCGCACATCGATGCCTTGCGGGAACAGCCGCTCTCCGAGCCGGTCGCGCAGAAACGAGGCGCGCCGGTAGAGGCTGCCGCCGCTGATCGCGGAGATAAAATGGCCGAGCAGGCCGGCGGCGATCTCCGGCGCCAGCAGCACCGGCAATTCGGCGGTGTCGGGGATTTCCGCGCCCAGCCGCGCCAGCGTGCGCTCGCGGGCCCGCTCACCGACCTGCTCGGCGGAGGCCAGCAAATCCGCGCGGCGGCCGGCGTCGTACCAGAAATTACGCTGCATGCCCTGGTCGTCCTCGGCCACCACCGCGCAACTGCGTGAGTGCATGGTGCCGGCGTAGCCCTGCAGAAAGCCGGCACTGGTGCCCAGCACCCGCAGGCTGCTGCCGGTGGACACCGAGGCGCCCTCGGAGTTGACGATGCGCTCGTCGTCGCGGGCCACCGCTTCGCAGCGCAGGGCGTCGTCGATGGCCTGCTCGGTGCTCAGCGCCCAGGGGTGGTACAGGTCCAGGTCCGGTATCCGGTCGGCCAGCTGCTCGGGGCTGGCGATGCCGGCGTACTTGTCCTCTTCGGTGTGGCGGGCGATGGCGCAGGCGGCGGCCACCGCGTCGCGCAGACTCTGCGGGCTGTCGTCGGAGGTGGACGCCTGACCCTTGCGCTGGCCGAAGAACACCGTCACCGCCAGGCCCCGGTCGCGGTGAAATTCCACCGTCTCCACCTCGCCCAGACGGACGTCCACGGACAACCCCTGGGCCAGGCTCAGCTGGGCTTCGGCGGCGCTGGCGCCCTGGCGTTTCGCCTCTTCCAGCACCTGTGCCACGGTGTCGCGGGCGGCCCCCAGATGCTGCGGGCCGAGATTCGCTGTCACGCTGGCGTTTTCGGACATAAAATACGTTTTCCATTCAATGCATTATTGGAAGCGCTGCTTCCCTGGAATCATGACCGAGTATAACGATACCCCCGCCAGCAAAACACGCCGCAAGCAGGATATGCAGGCACTCCAGGAAGTGGGCTTGACCCTGATGGGCCTGAAACCGGAGCAGCGCGCCCGCCTGCCGCTCACCGACGGCCTCGAGAAAGCGCTCGACGAAGCGCGCCGCATCACCAACCTGGACGCCCGCCGGCGCCATGCGCTGTTCATCGGCCGCCTGATCTACGACGCCGACAGCGACGCCATCGTCAGCGCCGTGGAGGCTCTGCGGAACCCGCTGCGCCAGCAGCGCCTGCAACACTGGACCGAACAGGTCGCCGCCTGCGACGGCCCCAAGGAGGCGGAGCCGGTGCTGCAGCAGGTGCTCACCGAATACCCGGAGGGGGATCGCCAGGCGCTGCGCAACCAGGCCCGCAATCTGATCAAGGCCCGGCCCGCCGACCCGGACGCCGCCGACGCCGACCAGCGCGCCCGCTTCAAGCGCGAGCGCAAACGCTTCCAGAGCCTGCTCAACGACCTCGAAAAGAACGCTCCGCTGTACTAGCTGCAAGCCTCAAGCTGCAAGCTGCAAGCCGGGCCGTGCTGGAGTCAGGGCCGTGCCGATACTGAAACGTTAGCAAGTTGAAAGTTGCAAGTTGAAAAGGGAGGCCGTGCCGGCGGCTAGAGCGAGGGCGGCATTCGCCGCCCGATACAGGATGCAGGATTCAGGATACAGGGGCGACGCTGAGCGGGTGCAGATGGCGTTGCTTTTCCGCAAGGCCGGAATTGCGGAAAAGCCAACGTGCGCGGCGTAGCACCGACCCGCCCGCTCCAGCCAGTTCCGCGCTGCATCCTGTATCCTGCATCCTGAATCGCCCCTACTCGCCGCCGCCTCCCCCCTTCAACTTGCAACTTTCAACTTGCTAACACCTTGGCAGTGGCACGGCCGTTACTCCAGCAAGGCCCAGCTTGTAGCTTGCGGCTTGCGGCTTGAGGCTTGCAGCTAGCCGAGTGGCGGCATGAACTGGGCGAGGCGGGAAGAAGTCTGGCGCAGGTTCTCGCACAACAGGCGGGCGATGTTTTCCATCAGCACGGCGGCGGCGCGCGGTTCGCGGCGGCGCAGCTGCTCGAAGCCCTTGCGGGTGAGCACCACCAGGGTGGTGTCCTCGGCGGCCCGCACCGTGGCGGAACGGGGCTGGTGATCCACCAGCGCCATTTCGCCGAGGGAATCACCGGGGTTGAGATGGGCGATCACGGCCGCCCCACTGGCGTTTTGCGCCTTGAGGATGTCCAGGCGGCCGCGCACCACGAAACAGAGGAAGTCACTGCGGTCGCCCTCGCGGCAAACGGTGTCGCCGGCGGCGGCGCGATTAACGAACACCAGCTTCTCCGCCACCGCCAGCTCGTCGGCGTTAAGACCGTCGAACAGGCGCATGCGCGCCAGGACTTCCGGCACCGACACCGGCATCAGGCGGTGCCGCCCACCGTCAACGCGTCCACCCGCAGGGTGGGCTGGCCGACGCCCACCGGCACCGACTGGCCGTCCTTGCCGCACACGCCGATGCCGGAATCCAGCGCCAGATCGTTGCCGACCATGGAGATGCGGTTCATCACTTCCGCGCCGCTGCCGATCAGGGTGGCGCCCTTCACCGGGCAGACAATCTTGCCCTTCTCCACCAGGTAGGCCTCGCTGGTGGAGAACACGAAGCGCCCGGAGGTAATGTCCACCTGGCCACCGCCGAAGTTCACTGCGTAGATGCCCCGGTCCAGGCTGGCGAGAATCTCTTCCGGGTCGGATTCGCCGGGCAGCATGTAGGTGTTGGTCATGCGCGGCATGGGCAGGTGGGCGTAGGATTCGCGGCGGCCGTTGCCGGTGGGCGCCACGCCCATCAGGCGGGCATTGGTCTTGTCCTGCATGTGGCCGACCAGCTTGCCGTTCTCGATCAGGGTGTTGTAGCCGCCCGGGGTGCCTTCGTCGTCGACGGTGAGCGAGCCGCGCCGGTCCGGCAGGGTGCCGTCGTCGACCACGGTGCACAGGCTGGACGCCACCTGCTGGCCCATCATCTTGGCGAACATGGAGGTGCCCTTGCGGTTGAAGTCGCCCTCCAGGCCGTGGCCCACCGCTTCGTGCAGCAGTACGCCGGGCCAGCCCGGACCCAGCACCACCGGCATGGTGCCCGCCGGCGCCGGTTCCGCGTCCAGGTTGAGCAGCGCCTGGCGCACCGCGTCGCGGGTCCAGGTTTCCAGCCGGCCGTCCTGGCGCAGCCAGTCGTAGGCCACCCGGCCACCGCCGCCGGCGCTGCCGCGCTCGCGGCGGCCGCCCCGCTCGGCGATCACGGAAATATTGAAGCGGATCAGCGGCCGCACGTCCGCCGCCAGGGTACCGTCGGTGGCGGCCACCAGCACCACGTCCTGCTCGCCGCTCAAACTGACAGTGACTTCCTTCACCGCCGGGTCCAGGGAGCGGGCCAGGCGGTCCATCTCCTGCAGCAGCGCCACTTTCATCTCGCTGCTCCAACCGGGCAGCGGATCCAGCGCCGGATAGCGGGCGGGCATGGTTTTGGCGGCGCCGATGCGCACCGATTGGTCCTTGCCCTGACGGCCGATGGCGGCGGCGGCACTGCCCGCCTGGGTGAGCGCGTCCAGGGAAATGTCGTCGCTGTAGGCGAAACCGGTTTTGTCGCCACTGACCAGACGCACCCCGGCGCCACGCTCCAGGTTGAAGCTGGCGTCGCGCACCAGGCCGTCCTCGAGAATCCAGGCCTCGTGGCGGCTGTGCTGGAAGTAGACGTCGGCGTAGTCGGCGCGCCCGGCCAGCTTGCCGCCCAGCAGGCTCTGCAGCTGGTCGGTGCCCAGTTGGGCCGGGGCCAGCAGAATGTCCGAGGCCAGGGAAAGCCGTTCGCTGTCGGAGGTCCGTTGGTTAGAGATCATAAGGACCGTTCACCTTGAATCGTTGATGGGTGTGCACCGGCAGGCCGGAGCGTACTTGATCGAGCACGGCGGGGTCGACGGTACCGAACACCACGCCGGGGCGGTCCGCCTGGTCGCCTTCGGCGCCGGCCACCACCCGGCCCCAGGGGTCCACCAGCATGGAATGGCCGAAGCTGGCGCGGGTCTCGCTGTGCCGGCCGCACTGGTTGGCGCCCAGCACGTAGCAGCCGTTCTGCACCGCGCAGGCGCGCAGTAACAGTTCCCAGTGGGCGGCGCCGGTGGTGGCGGTGAAGGCGCTGGGATAAACGATAAGACCGGCGCCCCGGTCCGCCAGCACCCGCGCGTGCAGCGGGAAACGCAGGTCGTAGCAGATCGCCAGGCCCACCTGCAGGCCGGCGGCGGTGGCCACCACCGCCTGCTCGCCGGGCTCGAACACGTCCGATTCCCGGTACCGGCCCTGGCGGTCGCTCACGTCCGCGTCGAACAGGTGCAGTTTGTCATAGAGGGCGGTGATCTCGCCGTCAGGGCCGGCCAGCACGCTGCGGGTGCGCACCCGGGGCGCCGGCACCGGTTCGCCGCCGGGCCGGGTCAGGGCCGGGATGCTGCCGCCGATCACCCACAGGCCCAGGGTGCGGGCGCGCTCGATCAGCCAGCCGCACAGCTCGCCGTAGCGCTCGCCCAGGGCGCGGTAGTCGACGCCGTAGCCGGCGAAGTTCTCCGGCAGCACCGCCAGCTCGGCGCCGCCCTCGGCGGCGCGGGCCAGGGCCTCGCCGGCGGCACGCAGGTTGGCGTCGGTGTCGGCGCCGCTGGTCATCTGCACGGCGGCCACGCGACAACGCGCCGTTGCGTCCTGCCTGTTACTCAAGAAAGCCCTCCGTCTCCTTCACCTGGGGATCCTGCCAGGGGCCGGATACCTGGTATGTGATGGTGGTGGTTTTATCCAGCTTATCACCCCAAAGGCGTTCCACCACAAAGATACCGGCGCACACCGCCGGGCCGGCGATGCAGCCGGCGTAGAGGTTACTGGACAGCGGCAGCGTCATGGCCACTTCCTGATTGAGGGTCTGCGCGGCCAGATCGGCCTGGCCGTTGATCTCGAAGGCGGCGGACGGCGATTCGATGGACACGTCGCGGGCGGTGAGCGCGGCGCCGTCGAACACGAAGTCGCCTTTGATCGAATCGCAGCTCAGCCCGTCCTGGTAGAGGTCGGAGAAATCCAGACGCAGCCGGCGCTGGATGTTGGCCACGTTAAGCACCCCCAGCACGCGCAGCACCGAGGTGCGCTTTTGCGGATCGGGAATCAGGCACTCGCCGATGTCGAGCCGGGCGTCGCCGGTCAGGGCCAGATAGTCCGGGCTCAGCGGCCAGTCCGGCCAGGACAGATCCAGGGTGGCGCGGGCGTCATCGCTTTCCAGCAACACCGGCAGACCCCAGGCGGTGAGGGTGTCCTTGAGATCGCCCGAAACCACGCTGCCCTGGTAACGGGTACGCTGGGCGCCCGCGCCGGTCTCGGTCCAGGTGAGGTTGCCGTCCACCTGGACGCCACGCCATTCGCCGCGCAGGGCCTCGGCGCGCGCGCCGCCGTCCACCGGGCGGATGCGGGTGGACCAGTCGCCCAGCACTTCGCGCCCGATGCGGGCGTCGGTAAGGGTCACGTCCATCACCGGTACGTCCGTGGGCGACGGGCGCCGGCCGTTGTCGCCCGCCTCGCCGTCGGCGCCAACGGTGAGCGGATTATCCGGCAGCCGCAGCCGGCTGATGGACAACGTCATCGGCCGGTCGCCCCGGGGCCGGTAGTTGGCGGGCAGGCGCAGCGTGCCGGCCAGAGCCGGCGCCGCCAGATTGAATTCCCAGCCGCTCTGGTGGGGCGCGGCGATGAACCGGGCGTCGGACAGGGCCACGCCGAACAGGTCCAGATCGGCCACCGTGACCGCCACGCGGCGGACCAGGGCGGGCGACACGGGGCCACCGTCGCCCTGCCCGCCGCCTTTGTTCAGACCTTGCACGAAGTCCAGCCAGTCGGCGGCCCTGGCGCGCTCCGCCCGGCCTTCGATCACCAGCCCCCGCTCGGGCAGCGACGGCGGCGCCACGCCGCCCAGGCCCAGGGCGCCGGCGAAGTTGTCGCCGGTGCGGAAGCGGCCGCGCGCCACCTCGCCGTAGTTGACGCTCAGGCTCTGCTCGCGGCCGGCGCGCCACACTAGCCGGCTGCCGCGCACGCTGCCGGCGCTTTTGCCCAGGGGCGCGGGGGCGTCCACCTTGACCCCTTCCAGGGTGGAACGCGCCTCCACGCGCAGCGGCATGCCCCGCCAGGGCATGCCCAGGTCCAGCTCCAGCGGCAACCGCCCGCTCACCGGCACCGGCCAGTCCATCCCCGACCAGTCGCGCAGCCGCGCCACCGGCAAGGCGCCGGTGAGCTGCATCTGGCTGTCCGGCCCCCGCGTCAGCCAGGAACCGGTGAAGCGGCCGCCCAACGCCTTGCCCTCCAGGCTGGGCATGTTGATGCCTTCGCGCAGGTGGAAATAGACCGGCGCGGTGACGTCGGTGACGGTGAGATCCAGAGACTCATTGGCCAGCGTGACGCCGTCGCCCCGGCCGTCGACAATCACCATCGGCTCGCTGCCGTTTTTGGTGAGCGGCAGATCCAGCAGCAGGTGCCCGCCCACCTGGCCGGCGCGGAACCGCCAGTCAAGCAGCCCGTCGGGCAGCTGCCCGGCGAGCGGCGTGTCGTGGAAAACACGGTCCAGATCGGTGGCCGGGCCCTGCACCTGCCCCTGGATCACCAGGTGCCGGCGCGAGGGGTCCTCCACCGCCGGCAGGTCCACGGTGACCCGGCTCAGTTCGCTGTCGAACAGGCGTCCACCGGCGACCTGGCCGCTGACTTCGCGGCCGTCGATCAGCACGTCCGCCTGAATGCCGGTGGCCACCGGCCAGTCGGGCAGGAACGACAGGGCCATATCCCGGCCCTGGAAGCGCATCTGGAAGGTGCGGTCCTGCTGTCGTTGCGGGTCGATTTTAATCGGCCCCCGGTAGAGGAATCGGCCTTCGTCCAGTTGCCCGCCGCGGAACGCCTGGGCCAGCCATTCACTGAGCGGGTCGGGCAGCCTTTCCATGGGAATGTAGTGCGCCGCCCGCGCCGCGTCGCCGTCGTGCAGGTCGGCGAGCAGGCGCAGCTCCGGCACCGGCAGGCCGTCGCCGCCCTCCAGCCGGAACATGGCGACGCCACGGGCGTCGGCGTTGGCGGCCATCAGGGTGCCGGTCTCCACCGACCAGCGGCCGGCGTCGCTGAACCAGCGCAGCACGCCGTTGAACCGGGTGCTCAGGGGGTGATCGTAGAGCCGCGGCACGGTGAGCTGCAGCGGGTCGCCGTTGACGCGCGCCACGCCGTGGCGGGGGCCGCCGGCCACCCAGCCGTTCAGGCCGCGGGCGCCGGGCACCCGGTCCAGGGCGTCGGCGGCGAGGCCGGCGAAACGGGCCTGGATGGCGTCCACGCGGCCTTCCACGCCGGCCAGATAGAGCTGCTGCAGCACGCCCCGGGGCTGATGCTCGCGCAACCGGTCGCGGATCGTGCCCAGCCCCTCGGGCAGCACGAACGGCCACTCCGACAGTTGCCGGCTGAGCGCGTGGATCGCCAGGTCCTCGCCCTGGAAACGCCAGTGCGCGCCGCCTTCGCCGATCCGCCAACGGAGCGCCACCGGGCCCGGTGCCACCGCGCCGGCCGGCGTCTGGCCGCTCAGCGCGGTCACCGACAGCTGGCCGTCGCCGTTGGGCCGCCGGCTCAGTTGGGCGTCCAGATTGATGTCGGTGAGCGGCCACGGCTGGTCGCCGTCGGTAAGGGTGACGGACGGCGCGCCCAGGCGCACCTGGGCGGAACGCACCTGGCCGCCGCTAATCGCGGTCCAGGCCCGCACCCGGCCGTCCAGCCCGGCCAGATCCAGCGGCCAGTCCCGCGCTTCGGGCAACCATTCGTGCAGGCGCTCGCCGTTGACGTCCAGATAGCCGCGCGCATTGAGCTGGTCCAGGCTCAGCGGGTCGCCGTCCACGCGCAGGCGGGCGTCCACCGAGAACGGCCGGTCGCGGGCTTCCACCCGCACCGACACCGCATGGCCGTCACCGCTGTTGTCCACGGCCAGGGTCAGGGAGGACGCCGCCAGCGGCGGCAGGCCGGGCCAGTCCAGCGAGAAGCGCGCGTCTTCCACCAGAATGCGCTGCTGCCGGTAGAGCGCGCGCAGGCTGTCGGCCGGGTCGCCCTGCTCCCGGTCCTGCAGCGCTTCCAGGCCGCGCAGGCGGATGCCGCCGTCCTCGCCCCGGACCAGGTGCACGTCCACGCCCTTGATGCGCAATTCCCGCAGGTAGAGATCGCGGTGGAACAAAGTGGGCAGAATCGACACGCTGGCGGACACCTGGTCCAGGCGCAGCGCCGGCTCCCCTTCCGCGTGCGGCAGGGTCAGGCCGCGCACTTCGAAGCGCGGGGTGAGGCCGTCCATGCTGCCGTCCAGCTGCTCGATCACGATGGCGAAGCCGAGATGCTCCTCGAGCACCGCTTCCAGCTCCTGGCGGTAATCGGGCACCAGCAGCATCAATTGGCGCGCCACCACCACGTAGGCCGCCAGCAACAGCACCGGAATCGCCACCAGCCACCATAGCCGGCCACGCAGGGGGGATCTCCAGCGAGGGCTTTCGTTTTTCACCGTGGCCTCAGTCGATCAACAGGGTTGCCAGTAGGGCACGCCGGCCCATTCCAGGAGCGGCACCGTTTCTTCCAGGGGTAAGCCGACCACCCCACTGTAGCTGCCGCTCAGCGACGCCACCAGGGCCGCGCCCAGGCCCTGGATGCCGTAGGCACCGGCTTTATCGCGCCCTTCGCCGGTGGCCACGTAGGCGCGCAGGCGCTCATCGTCGAGCGCGCGCAGCCGGACCCGGGTCTCGGAGAGCGCCAGGCGCGGGGGGTCGCCGGCCATCACGCAGACCGCGGAGAGCACCCGGTGTTCCCGGCCCTGCAGGTCGCGGAGCATGGCCAGGGCCTGGTCGTCGTTGTCCGGTTTGCCCAATACCCGCTCGCCGAGCACCACCGCGGTGTCGGCGCCCAGCACCGGCTCCGGGCCGGGCGCGGCGGCCCGGCCGGCGGCGGCTTTTTCCCGCGCCATGCGGGCGACATAGTCGCGGGGGGCTTCGCCGGCGTGGACGGTTTCGTCAATGCCCGGTGCTTTCAGCACCGTGAAGGGCACGCCGATTTGCGCCAACAGTTCCGCCCGCCGGGGCGAGCCGGATGCGAGGTAAAGCATGGAGCGCTCCTTGGTTCCGGGGGCTCAACGGGGCCGCGCTGTCAGCGCACCAGAAAGCGGTGCTGGGTCCAGCGCAGCGCCGTGCACAGCGGCCGCCAGAGCACCGCGCTGGCGGCGGCGGAATAGAGAATCGTATAGGGAGGATACAGGGTCCGGCCGACGGACTCCTGTACCAGGTAGGCGATCAGATTGGCGGAGCCCACCAGCAGGAACACCACGGCGCTTTGCTGCAGCAGCGGAAACACCCGCATGCGCTTGTAGGCGGCCAGCATGAAGTAGGCGCCGAAGGCGTAGGACAGGGCCCACTGGCCGAGAGTGGCGCCCACCAGCACGTCCAGGTAGAGCCCCACCAGGAAGCCCCACAGCACGCCGATGCGGTGCGGCAGCGACAGCACCCAGTACAGCAGCACCAGCAGCATCCATTCCGGGCGCACCCAGTCCAGCGTCTGGTTAAGGGGGATCACTTCCAGCAGGGCGGCGACCACGAAGGTCACCAGAATCACGCCGGTGCCGGCCGGCCGCTCGTTATTCATCATCGGGCAGCTCCTCGGGCGTCGGCTCATCGGAAGGCGACTCGGGGGCCACGTCCGGGATCGACACCGGTTCCATGGACTGCACCAGCAACACATGGCTGACCCGGTCCAGGCGGGCGGTGGGGCGCGCCTCGATGTCGGCGAAGGCGGCGCCGGACTGGTGGCTCACCCGGCTCACCCGGGCCACCGGGTAGCCGCGCGGGTAGAGCTGGCCGAGGCCGGTGGACACCAGCAGGTCGCCCTCCTTGATGTCGGCGGTATCGGGCACGTACAGCAGCCGCAGCCGGCTGCCCTGCCCGGTGCCGGCCAGAATCGCGCGCACCCCGTTGCGGTTCACCTGCACGCTCATGGCGTGGCTGGCGTCGGTGATCAGCAGCACCCGGGCGGACAGCGGCCCGGCTTCCACCACCTGGCCGATCAGCCCCTGGGATTCCAGCACCGCCTGACCCTGCAGCACGTCGTCCTGGCCGCCCTTGTTGATCACCAGCTCCTGGCGGTTGGGGTCCGGGTCGACGCCGATGATCTCCGCCACCAGCACCGACGCGTCCAGATTGGCGGAGGAGTTGAGCAATTCCCGCAGACGCACGTTTTCCGCCTGCAGCACCGCCAGACGCTGGACCTTCTGCTCCAGGATCAGCACCTGGCGCTCCAGGCGCTCGCGGGATTCCATCAGGTTGGAACGGGTTTCGGACAGGCGCCCCAGCCAGCGGGCGGAGTCCACCGGCAGGTGGGCCAGGTAGTGGACCGGGGCGGTCAGATAGCCGACGCCGTAACGCAGCGGCTCCACCCACTTACTGCGCTGGTCCAGGGCCATCAGAACGACGGCCAGCACCAGCGCGATCAGCAGGCGGTAGGTGGGGTTGGCGGAATACATCTCGGGCGGACCGGGCGGGCCTTAGCCCATGGCCAGCATGTCCAGACCCTGGGTATCCATCAGCTCAAGGGCCTTGCCGCCGCCCCGCGCCACGCAGGTCAGCGGGTCGTCGGCGATGATCACCGGCAGGCCGGTTTCCTCGGTGAGCAGGCGGTCGATGTCGCGCAGCAGCGCGCCGCCGCCGGTCAGCACCAGGCCGCGCTCGGCGATGTCCGACGCCAGCTCCGGCGGCGAGGCTTCCAGCGCGTTCTTGACCGCGTTGACGATCACCGAGAGGGGGTCCTTGAGGGCTTCCAGGATCTCCTCGGAGTTGAGCGTGAACTGGCGCGGCACGCCCTCGGCCAGGTTACGGCCGCGCACGTCGATCTCGAGGATCTCGCCGCCCGGATAGGCGGTGCCGATCTCGTGCTTGATGCGCTCGGCGGTGGATTCGCCGATCAGCGAGCCGTATTCCTTGCGCACGAAGGCGACGATGGCCTCGTCGAAGCGGTCGCCGCCGGTGCGCACGGATTCGGAATAGACCACGCCATTGAGGGAGATCAGGGCGATTTCGGTGGTGCCGCCGCCGATATCCACGACCATGGAGCCGCGCGCCTCTTCCACCGGCAGGCCGGCGCCGATGGCGGCCGCCACCGGCTCTTCGATCAGATAGACGTCACGGGCGCCGGCGCCGAAGGCGGAATCCTGGATTGCGCGGCGCTCCACCTGGGTGGATTTACAGGGCACGCACACCAGCACCCGGGGCGCCGGCGGGAAGAAGCCGGTGTCGTGCACCTTCTTGATGAAGTACTGCAGCATCTTCTCGGTGACGTCGAAGTCCGCGATCACGCCGTCCTTCATCGGGCGGATGGCGGTGATATTGCCGGGGGTGCGCCCCAGCATCCGCTTGGCGTCGGCGCCCACGGCGGCGACGCTTTTCTGCGCGCCATGATGACGAATGGCCACCACCGAGGGCTCATCCAGTACGATACCGCGCCCGCGAACGTAAATAAGGGTGTTGGCGGTGCCAAGGTCGATGGAAAGATCGGTGGAGAACATCCCCCGAATGCGCTTAATCACGGACATCCTGGCCTGTTTCCTGAGGGTCGTGGAGAAAAGAGGGTGTTGCGGGCGGGCCTGTTCACGCCCTTGCAACAGAATGGCGCAACTCTAGCAACGGCGCCGGGTTTCGGCAAGCGAACCCGGTCCCATACGCTCTTCACGGTTTGTCCGCGCCCCGGTCTGTGGTAATTTTGCGCCCTTCCCCAGCCTTTGCGGAGAACGCCCATGGCCATTGATTCCAAGGTGGTGGCGCGCGCGGCCCACCTGGCCCGCCTGCGGGTGGACGACAGCGAGACCGCGGAGCTGTCCGCCCGCCTTAACGACATCCTCGGCATGGTCGACCAGCTCCAGCAGGCGGACGTGGACCAGGTCGAACCCCTGGCCCACCCCCTCGAGGTCAGCCAGCCCCTACGCGACGACCGGGTCACCGAACCGGACGTACGCGACAAGGTCCTGCCTCTCGCGCCGGCCAGCGAGGACGGCTGTTTCCTGGTACCCCGGGTGATTGAGTAACCACATGCACGATAAAACACTGACCGAACTCAAAGCCGGCCTGCAAGCCGGGGACTTTTCCTCCCGGGAGCTCACCGAGCACTTCCTGGAGCGCATCAAACGGCACGACGGCGAGCTCAACAGCTTTATCACCGTCACCGAGGAGCAGGCCCTGCGGCAGGCGGACGCCGCCGACCAGGCGATCGCCGCCGGCGACCATCGCCTGCTCACCGGCCTGCCGATCGCGCACAAGGATATTTTCTGCACCGAGGGCGTGCGCACCAGTTGCGGCTCGCGGATGCTGGATAATTTCATCGCCCCCTACACCGCCACGGCGGTGGAAAAAATGGCCACCGAAGGCGCGGTGATGCTGGGCAAGACCAATATGGATGAGTTCGCCATGGGCTCGTCCAACGAAACCAGCTTTTACGGTCCGGTGAAAAACCCCTGGGACACCGAGCGGGTGCCCGGCGGTTCGTCCGGCGGTGCCGCCGCCGGCCTGGCGGCGCGGCTGGCCCCCGGCGCCACCGGCACCGACACCGGCGGCTCGATCCGCCAGCCGGCGGCGCTGAACGGCGTCACCGGCCTCAAACCGACCTACGGCCGGGTGTCGCGCTGGGGCATGATCGCCTTTGCCTCCAGTCTGGATCAGGCCGGCCCGCTGGGCCTGTCCGCCGCCGACTGCGCGCTGATGCTGCAGGCCATGGCCGGCCACGACGAGAAAGACTCCACCTGCCTGAACGAACCGGTGGACGATTACCTCGGTGCTCTGGATCAGAGCGTGGACGGCTTGAAAATCGGCGTGCCGGAAGAATTTTTTCCCGACAATCTGGACGGCGCGATCGCCGATAACGCCCGCGAAGCCATGCGCGAACTGGAAAAACAGGGCGCCAAACTGGTCAAGCTGTCGCTGCCCAGCATCAAACTGTCGGTGCCGGCCTACTATGTAATCGCGCCGGCGGAAGCCAGCTCCAACCTGTCGCGCTTCGACGGCGTGCGTTTCGGCTACCGCTGCGAGGATCCCAAGGATCTGGAAGACCTGTACAAGCGCTCCCGCTCGGAAGGCTTCGGCGCCGAAGTGAAGCGCCGCATCCTGGTGGGCACCTATGCGTTGTCCGCCGGCTACTACGACGCCTACTACAAGCGCGCGCAGAAAGTACGCCGTCTGATCCGCGATGATTTCTCCCGCGCGTTCAAGGACGTGGATGTGATCATGGGCCCGACCTCGCCGGAAACCGCCTTCAAGCTGGGCGCCAAGGCGGACGACCCGGTCAACATGTACATGGCCGACGTCTTCACCATCGCCGTGAACCTGGCCGGCCTGCCGGCGCTGTCCATGCCCAGCGGCTTTATCAACGGTCTGCCCGCGGGCACCCAGGTGATCGGCAACTATTTCCAGGAAGGTCGCATACTGAACGTGGCGCACCGCTATCAAATGGCCACGGACTGGCATCAACAGGCGCCGGGAGGTTTCGCATGAGCCATTCAGGAAACTGGGAAGTGGTGATCGGCCTGGAAGTGCACGTGCAGCTGGCCACCCAATCAAAAATCTTTTCCGGCACCAGCACGCAAACCGGCGACGAACCCAACCGTCACGCCAGCCTGATCGATCTGGGCATGCCCGGCACCCTGCCGGTGGTGAACAAGGAAGCGATCCGCAACGCCGTCCGTTTCGGCCTGGCGGTGAACGCGGACATCGCCCGCCGCTCGGTGTTCGAACGGAAGAATTATTTTTATCCGGACCTGCCCAAGGGCTACCAGACCACGCAGCTGGCGGAGCCCATCGTCGGCGCCGGCGAAGTGGAAATTCAACTGGAAAGCGGTGACAAGAAGCTGGTGCGTATTCACCACGCGCACCTGGAAGAAGACGCCGGTAAGTCTTTGCACGAGGACTTTCATGGTCAAACCGGCATCGACCTTAACCGCGCCGGCACGCCGCTGATCGAAATTGTCTCGGAGCCGGACATGAGCGGCGCCGAGGACGCGGTGGCGTTCGCCCGCAAGCTGCACTCCATCGTCACGTCTCTGGGCATCTGCGACGGTGACATGTCCCAGGGCAACATGCGTTTCGACGTCAATATTTCCGTGCGCCGCCCCGGCGAGCCGCTCGGCACGCGTACCGAAACCAAGAACCTGAACTCGTTCCGCTTCATGGAAAAAGCCATCGCTCTGGAAGTGGCGCGGCAGATCGACGTGCTCGAGGACGGCGGCGAAATCGTTCAGGAAACGCGGCTCTATAACGGCGAGACCAACACCGCCCGCTCCATGCGCACCAAGGAAGACGCCAACGATTACCGTTACTTCCCGTGCCCGGACCTGTTGCCGGTGATGGTCAGCGAAGAGGACATCCAAACCCTGCGCGATGAGCTGCCGGAACTGCCGGACGCCCGCAAGGCGCGCTACATCGAGCAGTATCAGCTGTCGGCCTACGACGCCGACCTGCTGTCCGGCTCCATCGCCACGGCGCGCTACTTCGAAACCGCCGCCGAGCACGGCGGCGACGCCAAGCTGGCCGCCAACTGGGTAATGGGCGAGCTGGCCGCCAAGCTCAACGCGGAAGACAAGGACATCGCCGACAGCCCGGTGTCCGCCGAGCATCTCGGCGAGCTGATCCAGCGTCTCAAGGACGGCACCATCAGTTCCAAGATCGCCAAGCAGGTGTTCGAAGCCTGCTGGAACGGTGACGGCAGTCCGGACCGGATCATCGAGGCGCAGGGCCTCAAGCAGATGAGCGACAGCGGCGAGCTGGAGAAAATCGTCGACCAGGTGATCGCCGACAGCCCCGCCCAGGTGGAAGACTATCGCAACTCCGACGACGCCAAGCGCAAAAAGAAAATCGGCTTCTTCGTCGGCCAGGTGATGAAAGCCACCCAGGGCAAGGCGAACCCGCAGCAGGTCAACCAACTGCTTCAAGAGAAGCTCTGAAAGGACGCCCATGACCGCCCCGATCCGCAATTTTCACGATCGTGTAACCCTGGCCATTGAAGGCCACATCGCCACGGTGTCACTGAACCGGCCCGACAAGTACAACGGGCTGGATCTGGAAATGATGCGGGGGCTGGTGGCCTGCGCCAAAACAATAAAGAAAAACCGTGACGTGCGGGTGGTGATTCTGCGCGGTGAAGGCAAGGCGTTCTGCGCCGGGCTCGACTTCGCCACCGTCACCAAGACGCCGCTGAAAATGCTGCTGGCGTTCACCAAGTTCGGCGTCAAGAAAACCAACCTGTTCCAGCAGGCCTGCTGGGCCTGGCGGGAACTGCCGGTGCCGGTGATCGCGGTACTGCACGGCTACTGCTACGGCGGCGGCCTGCAGCTGGCGCTGGCGGCGGATTTCCGCATCGCCACGCCGGACTGCGAGCTGTCGGTGATGGAAAGCAAATGGGGGCTGATCCCGGACATGACCGGAACCGTCACTTTGCGCGAATTAGTGCCCATGGATGTGGCCAAGGAACTGGCCATGACCGGCCGCCGTTTCGACGCCGTGGAAGCCAAAACCCTGCACCTGGTCACGCAGGTGGCGGAGCAGCCCGAACAGGCGGCGCGGGCCCTGGCCGACGCCATCCTCACCCGCTCGCCGGACGCGGTCAGCGCCACCAAGGCGCTGTTCCACAGCACCCGCCATGCCGCCGAGGACCAGGCTTTCGACCGGGAATCCAGCCTGCAGTTCAAGCTGCTGCGCGGCCGCAATCAGGGCGAGGCCATGGCCGCCAACCTGAAAAAGCGCGAGCCCCGCTTCCGTCCCCGCCAGCGGGACTACTGACGCCCAGCCCGTCGCCGCGCCGCACCCGGGTCATCAAGATGGCATAATCTCTGCTTAGCCTTTTCAACCCGCCGCAAGCCGTGGAAGTACGCAACGCATGATACCCCTGGGCGAACCGCTGGAAGGCCTGCCCGCTCTGGCCCGACACTACAAACAACTGGGCGACGCCGTGATCCGCGGCCTGCGCCAAACACCACGGAGCCTGTCGCTGCCCGCCACCACCGACGCCCGCCGCGATGGCCTGGCCGCGCAGCGCCTGTACGTGGTGCGCGGCGGCACCCTGGCGGCCTGCTGCCAGGGGCGGCGCCTGTTGCTGTGGGACGAAGGCGACGTGATCGTCCCGGACCCGGACGACGGCGTCACCTTTCAGGCGGACGGCGCGGTGCTGCTGGCCGGCTATGAGTTCGGCGACCTGCTCGAGGAGATCCTCGCCGTTCCCGAACGGGCGCGCCGCTGGAGCGAGCTGCTGATCATGCAGCAGGCGCTGCTGACCCGTTGCCTGGCCGCGCTGACGCCAGAGGAAAACCATACCGGCTCGCGCTTCGCCTATTTCCACCCCGGCGATCTGATACTGCGCCAGGGCGACCGCGCCGACGGCGTCTACAACCTGTTCGAGGGCGAAGCCGATGTGCTGGTCGACGACGTGGTGGTGGGCCGGGTCACCGAGGGCGAGCTGCTGGGCGCCATCGCGGTGCTCACCGGCGCGCCCCGTGGCGCCACCGTGCGCGCCCGCAGCCGCTGCGCGGCGATGCACATTCCCAGCGACGGTTTCCATCACCTGATCCGCGCCAAGCCGTCGCTGATCCACGGCCTGATGACCGACATGGCGCGCCAGATTACCGCGTTGAACGCTCAGGTGGTGGCGATGTCGTCTCCCCGCACACCGGGCAGCCCGGGTCCTTCTTGAAGGCCACTTCGCGCCAGCCCAGGGTGCGGCCGTCGAAAACTCTCAGCACCGGCGCCACCGGGGTACCGGTGAGCAGATGAATGGCGAGCAGCGCCTGCAGGGTGCCCACGGTGCCGACCACCGGCCCGAGGATGCCCGCTTCGCTGCAGGCCAGGTCGCCGTCGGTGCCGGCGCCGTACACGCAGGCGTAGCAGGCGCTGTCCGGACGGCGCAGATCAAATACCGCCAGCTGGCCGTCGAGACGGATGGCGGCGCCGCTCACCAGCGGTTTGCGGTGCGCCACACAGGCGGCATTGGCGGCCTGGCGGGTGGCGAAGTTGTCGCTGCAGTCGAGCACCAGATCGACGCCGGGCACGTGCCGGTCCAGCCATTCACGGTCGGCGCGGGCGGCGTGGGGCTCGACCAGCACGTCCGGGTTGAGCGCGCGCAGCTGCGCCGCCAGCGCCCCGGCCTTGCCCTCGCCCACCTGGTCGCCGCGAAAGGCGATCTGCCGGTGCAGGTTGCTGGCGTCGACCCGGTCATCGTCCACCAACAGCAACCGCCCCACCCCGGCGCCGGCCAGATACAGCGACGCCGGATTGGCCAGGCCGCCGCAGCCCACCAGTAGCACGCTGGCGCCGGCCAGCGCCTGCTGGCCGTCGAGGTCGAATTCCTGAAGCAGCAGCTGCCGGCTGTAGCGCAGCAGCTGATCGTCGTTGAGGGCGTCGCCGTGGTAGTCAGACATGGCCCAAGGTTACCCTGTCGCGGCCTTCCAGGTCCTGCCGGGTGGTCACGTCCTGGAAACCCCGTTCGCCGAGCAAAGTGCGCACCGCGCCGCCCTGGTCGAAGCCGTGCTCGAGCACCAGCCAGCCGCCCGGCGCCAGGGTGTCGTGGGCCTGGGCGGCGATCACGCGCAGGTCGGCGAGGCCGTGATCGTTGGCGGCCAGCGCCGAGCGCGGCTCAAAGCGCAGGTCACCCTGTTCCATATGCGCGTCCTGCGGATCGATGTAGGGCGGGTTGCTGACGATCAGATCGAAGGGGCCGCCCAGGCCGTCGAGCCAGTCGCAGCACACCAGGCCGACCCGGGCGCCCAGGCGCTCGGCGTTGTCCCGCGCCACCGCCAGGGCCGGCCGGCTGGCGTCGGTGAGGGTCAGGCTCCAGGCCGGGCGTTCCAGCGCCAGGGTGACGCCGATGGCGCCGCTGCCGGTGCCCAGGTCCACCGCCCGCAATTCGCTCTCGGGGAGGGTTTCCAGCACCGCTTCCACCAGGGTTTCGGTGTCCGGGCGCGGGATCAGGGTGTGCGGGCTGACCAGAAACGGCCGGCCGAAGAATTCCCGCTCGCCGGTGAGGTGGGCCACCGGTTCGCCCTCGGCGCGGCGCCGCACCAGTGCCTGGAACACCCGCTGCTGGCTGTCGCTGAGGGTGCGCTCCGGCCAGGTGCGCAGATAGGTGCGCGATTCCCCGATTACCCGGCACAGCAGCAGTTCCGCGTCCAGGCCCGGGCTGGGCGAGGCGGCCAGCTGTTCGCGGGCCTGGCGCAGGGCGTCGTCCAGTCGCACGGCGACCGCCTAGCCCTGCCCGTCGGCGAGGGCGGCGAGCTGGCCGGCCTGGTGCTCGGACAGCAAGGCACCAATCACTTCGTCCAGGTCGCCGGCGACGATCTCGTTGAGCCGGTACAGGGTCAGATTGATGCGGTGGTCGGTGAGCCGGCCCTGGGGGAAATTATAGGTGCGGATGCGTTCGGAGCGGTCCCCGGAGCCGACCATGGATTTGCGCTCGGCGGTCTGTTCGGCGTGGGCCGCGGTTTCGCGGGCGTCGAGCAGCCGCGCCTTGAGCAGCGACATGGCCTTGGCCTTGTTCTTGTGCTGGCTGCGCTCGTCCTGGCACTCCACCACCACGCCGGTGGGCAGGTGGGTCAGGCGCACCGCCGAATCGGTGGTGTTGACGTGCTGGCCGCCGGCGCCGGAGGAGCGGTAGGTGTCGATGCGCAGATCCTCGTTGCGGATCTCGATG
>MDTA01110591.1_pt1 | contig 70786 bp, 74 predicted proteins | sample 811151 | NCBI WGS metagenome assembly MDTA01 (sample SAMN05326648, study PRJNA326480) | marine metagenome | isolation source: seawater | place: Indian Ocean: South | collected 2010 | reverse complement strand
TTTAATATGAGCCGATGGAGGGACTCGAACCCACGACCTGCTGATTACAAATCAGCTGCTCTAGCCAGCTGAGCTACATCGGCTTAAAAATATTTGTAGAACTTAATATGATCTAAAAATGATATTTATGAAATACCTTAAGATATAATAAACATAAAATCGGATTTTAAATCAAATTTTCAATGAACGAGGGCAAATATAAAATACTTTCACTGAATAAAGAAGAAACATAATCAATAAAAAGAAAAACATTAAGTCGAATAAATAATTTAATTAAGAATTAAAACATAATTAAATATGGATATATTAATTATTTTCAATATGAATAATGATTTTGTGGAATATAAAAAAATTCATAACTTACTTAAAATCAATTAAAATAATAAAACATGAATACTGATTTTTTAGTCACAATTATCTTCATAACAGTTTTGGTTATTTTCATATATTGGTACGCAGGCTATTCAACTAGAACTGGTAAACTTGAAGATAAAAATCAAAATTATATCCCCGATTCTTGGGAGGAAAACTTTAGTTGGTTTTTTTCTATGAAAGGCCTGATTATGTTCGTCCTAGGGCTAATTCTAGGATATTCAATTCATGGGGTTATATAAAAAATCTATATTTTTGATCAACTAGATCTTAGATAACTTATTTTTGTGCTTAATAAGTAATCTTTCGATTGAATGGGTTACACGCTTAACAGATTGCTCAAAAGAATCTGAGGTCTTCTTCACAACAAACTGCTCTCCTGGAACTCTCAATATGAACTCAATCTCCTTATTTTTTCTATTAGAGTTTATTAATTTTGCATAAATATTCACTGAGATGATCTTATCATAAAATAATGATAATTTTCTTGTTTTATTTTTTACGAATAATAATAATTTATTTTTTGGATTAAAGTTGATTGATTGAAAATTATAATTCATAGAAATTTTTATAAAATTTTATTTTATCCTCTTGGATGAGAATTAGAATATATAGATTTAATTTTTTTCATACTTGTATGGGTATAGTTTTGCGTTGCAGCAACACTTGAATGACCTAATAACCCCTTAACAGCATTTAAATCTGCTCCCTGATCAAGCATATGAGTTGCGAAACTATGTCTTAACATATGAGGACTTTTTTAGTTTTAGAAGACACCTTATTAAAATACAAATTAACCGTTTGATAAACAAATTCAGGTGTTATTTTTTCTCCATTTTCAAAACAAAAAAAAGTTTCATTAACATTTTTATTTGAACTAGGTCGTACATCTAAATATTTTTCTATCTGAGATTTTAATTTATAGTGAATTGGTATTAATCTTTCCTTATTTCTTTTACCTAAAACTTTAAGAATTTGTTCATTAAGGTCAACAGAATTATATCTCATTTGGATGATTTCATTTCTTCTAGTCCCAGTAAAATACAAAGAATAAATTATTGTTTTTTCCAAAACTCCTTTATAGTCTGATGAGAAGAAATCTCCATCTAAAACTCTAAAAACTTCATCCTCAGAAAAAGGCATGTGAATTTTTTTTTCAATCTTTAATGGTTTGTGCTTTATCATTGGAGAGGTTTCAATTGATGACGTCTTTTCTAAAAACTTATAAAACGATCTGAGTGTTGAAAGCTTCCTGTTGATACTTCTATTTGATCTTCCTTGATTTATTAAATATACAATCCAGGATCTTATGATATTATATTGAATATTATCAATTTTTTTCTGATTAAAATCAATTAAACAAAAATTTGAAAAGGTGTTTAAATCATTTTTATAAGCTAAAATTGTATGAGATGAATAATTTTTCTCAAGTGAAATATATTCAATAAATTTTTTAACAGAATTCAAATTAATGAAAAATAAAGTTCACTAATCTAATTTACAACCTTTATTTTAATAATTATCAATCGAATTACAGGTTATCTTGATCCCTTAAATATTGAATGTATTGGGCTTTTTGTATTTTTGCACGATGCTTTACTGAAGGTTTTAAAAACTGTTTGCGTGATCTTAATTCTCGCATACCACCAGTTTTATCAAATTTTCTTTTAAAACGTTTTAAGGCTCTATCAATGTTCTCGCCTTCCTTAATCGGGATAATAAGCATGTTTTGTTTAATAAATGATTGCAAATATAGTAAACCTTAAATAATACGTTAAAAAGTTTTCAGTTTTTTTTCAATTTACCAATTACTTTAATATATTTTGACAACTCATTCTTGACCATAGGAAAAAGGAAAAATAATCCTATCATATTTGGAAAAACTAAACCAAGAATCATTGCATCAGAAAAACCCCAAACCGATGACATGTCACCTGCGGCACCGATTACAATAAAAATTAAAAATAATACTTTATAAGTTATATCAGATGCTTTACTCTTCCCAAAAATATACATCCATGACTGAAGTCCGTAATATGACCAAGAAATCATAGTTGAAATTGCAAAAAGAACTACAGCAAGAGTTAAAAATGGTCCTGAGAATGTAATATATTTAGCGAATGCAGCAGCAGTTATACTAGCTCCCTCTGCAGGGATGCCATCAATCATAACAACACCACCAACACCACCATAGTTAAATACTGTACTATCTCCATTAAAAATTATAATTACTAAAGCAGTCATTGTACAAATTACAACAGTATCAATGAATGGCTCAAGTAATGCAACTAAGCCCTCTGATGCTGGATAATTAGTTTTTACAGCAGAATGTGCTATGGATGCAGAACCTGCTCCTGCTTCATTGGAAAAAGCTGCCCTTCTAAAACCAGTTATTAAAACACCAAATAATCCACCAAGTCCAGCACTAGGATTAAACGCCTGATTAAAAATCATTGCAAAAGCATTATCAACAAAAGAAATGTTTGTAAATATTATGTATAAACAGGCAATAATGTACATAAGTGCCATGAATGGAACTACTTTTTCAGTTACTGATGCAATTCTTTTGATACCACCTATTATGATAATCCCTACAAAAACCATCATAATTAAACCTATTATCGTTCTTGCACTTCCACCTGACATTCCAAATGAATTTACCAACTGAACAGCAGCTTGATTTGACTGAGCAGCGTTACCCCCTCCAAAAGATGCGCCAATACACAAAAGAGCAAAAATAATCGCAAGTATTTTACCTAACTTTTCAAAACCAATTTCACTCAAACCTTTTGTCATGTAATACATAGGCCCACCATAAACAGTTCCATCTTGTCCAACATCCCGATATTTAACTCCCAGAGTACATTCAACAAATTTTGTTGACATTCCAAGTAATCCACATAATATCATCCAAAATGTTGCACCAGGACCTCCGATTGCAATTGCCATAGCAACCCCTGCGATATTTCCGTTACCAACTGTTCCTGAGACTGCAGTTGCTAGAGCTTGAAAATGGGATACTTCTCCACTATGGCTATCAATTTCATCAGATTTCGCTGATTCAATGGAATCATATTTACCTCTAACAGTATTTATGGCCGTAGGAAACTGCCTAACATTAACAAAACCAAAATAAATTGTGAAAAACAAGGCACCCCCTACCAATAATATTATAATGGTAGGAATACCTGTTCCGAAAATTGATTCAGTAAGAGGAAAATCATGTAAAATGACGGATTCAAACCAATTAGCTATTGGCTTAAAAGCTTCATTTATTCTCTCATCTAATCCAAGATCAGAATCATTTTGAGCTTGAACCATAGACGGGTCCAAAAATATCAACAATAAAGAAAAAATGTGAAGCTTTTTTAAAATCATGATTTAATTTTTTAATAACTAACAATATGCAATAAAAACAGTAAAAATTCAAATTAAACTAGTGTTACTTTTAAATCATTAAATATCAAATACAGAAGGCTTCTTATAACAAAAAATATTTTTAATTTTTAAAAAAAAAGCAATCAGTAGATAAACTAATGGTCCTATGATTATGGTAAATAATGATAAGTAAATAAAGAAAAGTCTTAAATTTTTTAATCTTAACCCAAAAAACTTTGAAATAAATGAGCAAACACCAAATCCATTTTGTTCAAAAAATTGTCTAACTCTATGCAACATAAATAAAATATTTATTCAAGTTTACCTTCCCATTCAAGGATACCACCTAGTAGATTGAATGTATTTTTAAAACCCATATTGTTCATAATAAGACAAGCCTTAGAGCTTCTGTTTCCGGACCTACAATAAATAAAATAGGACTTGTTTTTGTCCATTGATTCTAATTTTTCCATAAATTCTCTTGGATAATTTATGTCAAGTAAAATAGAATTTGGAATGTGTTCATTTTTATACTCTTCTAGCGACCTTACATCAAGTAATTCATTATTTTTACCCTCCTTTAATTTGGAAACCCAATCTTTTTGTGATAAATCCATTTTTATATTTTCAACAAATGTAACCTCAATTTTTTTACAAAAAATTATATTTTAAAAAAGATTTTTATTTTTTACAACATAAAAGTATATTTGTTGCATGAATCTTAAAAAAATAAATTCTTGGTGGTCTAACAAAACGAATTAAAATCGTAAAGATCATCCCTATAAAAAATTAAAGGCTTGTCTGAACGACAAGCCTTTTTAATTTAATTAATATGAAAGTATTTAAATTAAAATCAAAACATAAAAAAATACTTGCAGACACCTTAAGTCCTGTAAGTGTTTATTTAAAGGTAAGAGATGTTTTTTCTAATAGTTTGCTTCTTGAGAGCAGCGAGTATAATCAAAACAATAAAAACTTTTCTTACATATGTTGCAATCCAATAGCATCAATTCAGGTTCATAAAAATCAAGTTATTACCGAATATCCTGATGGGAAAAAATTAATTGAAAGTATTTCAAAAAATATAAATATTACAGATAGAATTTATTCCTTTTCAAAACAATTTAAGGTTAAAGACTATCCATTTAAATTTATTAATAATGGACTTTTTGGATATATTGCTCATGAAGCTATCGAATATTTTGAAGATATAAAATTAGATGAAACTAAAACAGGTCATAATATTCCTAATATATATTATGCAATATATCAAAATATTATTGCGATAAGTCTCTTTAATCACGAAGCTCACATATTTTCTCATACCTATAATACAAATCATAATTTAGACTTAATTAATCAGCTACTACAAAATAATAACATAAGTACTTTTAAGTTTAAAAGGGTTGGAAGTAAAACTTCCAATCTATCAGATAATGAGTTTATCAAGTATGTTATAAAAGCCAAAGAGCATTGTAAAAGAGGAGATGTTTTTCAACTTGTCCTATCAAGAAGTTTTTCTCAAAAATTTCATGGAGATGAATTCAATGTCTACAGATCTTTAAGATCAATAAATCCATCACCTTATTTATTCTTTTTTGATTTTGGGAATTTTAAAATTTTTGGTAGTTCTCCGGAGGCTCAACTTATAATTGAAGATGGTAAAGCTGAAATTCATCCGATAGCTGGAACATTTAAACGAACTGGAGATGATAAAAAAGATACTGAATCTGCACTTAAATTAGCAAAAGATCCAAAAGAAAACAGTGAGCATATTATGCTAGTTGATCTTGCAAGAAATGATTTAAGCAGAAACGGTTCAAAAGTAGTTGTTGAAAAAAATAGAGAAATCCAATTTTTTTCTCATGTTATACATTTGGTTTCTAAAGTAACGTGTTTGTTAAAAAAAGACGTAAAATCATTTCAAGTTGTTGCAGACACATTTCCTGCTGGAACTTTAAGTGGTGCACCAAAACACAGTGCACTAAAACTTATAGATCATTACGAAAAAACAGAAAGGAATTTTTATGGGGGTGCAATTGGGTATTTGGACTTCAAAGGTAATTTTAATCACGCAATAATTATTAGATCTTTTCTGTCAAAAAATCAACAATTAAATTATCAAGCAGGTGCTGGTATTGTTGCTAATTCAGTTCCAGAAAGTGAACTACAAGAAGTGTATAATAAATTAGGGGCTTTAGATAAGGCACTAGAAAATGCAGAAGAAATAATATGAAAAAGATTTTTTTAATCGATAATTACGATTCATTCACCTATAACTTAGTTCATTATTTGGAAGAATTAAACTGTAAGGTTACTGTAAAACGAAATGATCAGTTTGAGTTAGATGAAATTGAACATTATGAAAATATTTTGTTGTCCCCAGGACCAGGAATACCAAATGAATCTGGTCTATTGAAACAGGCAATTAAAATTTTTTCTCCAACCAAAAAAATATTAGGAGTATGTTTAGGTCAACAAGCTATAGCAGAAGTATTTGGAGGTCAACTTATAAATTTAGATAAAGTATACCATGGTGTTTCAACACCGGTAAATATTGTAGAAAATGATGCTTTATTTAGAAATTTACCAAAAAAATTTAATGTTGGAAGATATCATTCTTGGGTTGTTAAAACTCCTTTACCAGATGAGCTAATTCCTACTTCATATGATGATAATGGGCAACTTATGTCACTAAGACATAAAAAATATGATGTTTGCTCTGTTCAATATCATCCTGAATCAGTGTTAACTCCAAACGGAAAAAAAATAATTGAAAATTGGATAAATTCTTAAAAACATGAAAAAAATAATTAATAAACTTATTAATTATGATTATTTAACAGAAGAGGAATCTTTTAAAGTTATTATTGATATCGCCAAAGGAAAATATAATAATAGTCAAATTGCTTCATTTCTAACAGTTTTCATGATGCGTCGAGTTACTCTTGAAGAAATTCAAGGCTTTAGATCTGCGTTACTTGAGTTGTGCGTTTCAGTTGATCTTAGTGAATTTGATGCAATCGACTTGTGTGGTACAGGAGGTGATGGTAAAAATACCTTTAATATTTCGACGCTTTCATCATTTGTTACGGCTGGTGCAGGTATTAAAGTTTCAAAACATGGAAATTATGGAGTTTCGTCTGGGTGTGGATCAAGCAATGTATTAGAAGAACTAGGCATTCGTTTTTCAAATGATGAGGTTTTTTTAAAAAATTGCATTGACAAAGCAGGTATTTGCATCTTACATGCACCTTTATTTCATCCAGCAATGAAAAATGTTGCTCCCGTTAGAAAGGAACTAGGTGTAAAAACATTTTTTAATATGTTAGGTCCACTAGTTAATCCATCATTTCCAAGGAATCAATTGACTGGTGTATTTAATCTTGAATTAGCTAGACTTTATAATTATTTATTTCAAAAAATGGATAAAAATTATACAATTTTATATTCTTTGGATGGATACGATGAAATATCATTAACTGGAATTACTAAAGCCTTTACCCATAATAAAGAAATAATATTAACTCACGATAGCTTTGAGGTTTCAAAAATTGAGTTTGATCAAATACAAGGTGGAGAGAATATTGTCTCTTCAGCAAAAATATTCATGGATGTAATTCAAAATAAAGGAACTGAAGCTCAACAAAATGTTGTCTGTGCAAATGCGGGAATGGCAATAGCAACTGCATTAGATCTTGAACCTATAGATGGTTTTCTTAAAGCAAAGGAATCTATCCTTAGTGGTAATGCAATGAAATCATTTAAAACTTTACAAAAATTAAGCTCAAAATGACAATTTTAGAAAAAATAATTATTGATAAAAAAGTTGAGGTTAAATTAAAAAAGAAAATTTTTTCAATTCCCTATCTAAAAACATCTCCTTTTTTTAATTTGAAAACTATTTCTTTAGTTAAAAGACTTAAAAACAGCAACTTTGGAATTATTGCTGAACACAAAAGAAAATCTCCATCAAAACAAAATATTAATAGCTATTCATCAATTATTGATGTTACAAAAGGATATGAAAATGCTGGAGTGTCTGGAATATCAGTTTTAACTGATAAAAAATATTTTGGAGGATCTCTTGGTGACCTCAATTTGGCCAAAGGAATATCAAATATTCCGATATTAAGAAAGGAGTTTATTATCGATTCATATCAAATAATAGAATCAAAAGCAAATGGGGCTGATGTAATTCTTTTAATTGCTAGTATTTTATCAAAAAAACAAATCAAGGAGTTTTCAATATTAGCAAAAGAATTTGGAATTGAAGTTTTACTTGAAGTTCACAACAAAGAAGAATTAGAAAAATCTATCATGCCTTCAATAGATATTATTGGGGTTAATAACAGAAACCTTAAAACATTTAAAGTGAACCTAGATGCCAGTAGAGAATTGTCTGAATATATTCCAAATGAATTTTTAAAAATTTCAGAAAGTGGCATTAATAGTGTTGAATCAATTAATAATTTAAAATCCTATGGGTTTGATGGTTTTCTTGTTGGTGAAAACTTTATGAAGACAAAAGATCCAGGAAAAACCGCATTGAAATTTATAAAAAAATTAGAAGATGAAGCTTAAAATATGTGGAATGAAAGAGGAAAAAAATATCAAATCTATTGCAACTTTAGATCCTGATTATATGGGTTTTATTTTTTGGAAACACTCTTTAAGAAATATTTCAATTAAAATACCTGAGTTGAAAAAAAAGATAAAAAAAACTGGTGTTTTTGTTAATTCAAGTATCAAGCAAATAGTGAAAATTATTAAAGAGGAAAATCTTCATGCAGTTCAGCTTCATGGTGATGAAACACCTGAATTTTGTAGTAAATTAAGTAAACTTAAAAGAGTTGAAGTGATTAAAGCGTTTAACATAAGTAACAGTTTTAATTTCTCAAAATTAAAACTATTCGAAGATTCATGTGATTTCTTTCTTTTTGATACTAAAGGAAAACTTCCAGGAGGAAACGGATTAGTTTTTGATTGGTCAATCTTAAAAAATTATAAATACAAAAAACCCTTTTTTTTAAGTGGTGGTATAGGAATTGAGAATGTTGATGAATTAATTAATATGAAAAACACTAATTTACCTTTATATGCAATTGATGTAAATAGTAAATTTGAAAGCCAAGCTGGGATAAAAAAATTAAATCTATTAAAAAATTTTAAAAGTAAATTATATGAATTATAATATTGACAAAAAAGGTTATTATGGTGATTTTGGTGGAGCATTTATTCCAGAAATGTTATATCCAAATGTAACTGAGCTAAAAGAAAATTATCTCAAAATAATTTCTGAAAAAGATTTTCAAAATGAATTTGATGATTTACTAAAAAAATATGTTGGTAGACCAACCCCCCTTTATTATGCCCGTCGATTATCTGAAAAATATAAAACAAAGATTTACCTAAAAAGAGAAGATCTATGTCACACCGGAGCACATAAAGTGAATAATACCATTGGTCAAATACTTCTAGCCAAAAGACTAGGTAAAAATAGAATAATTGCAGAAACTGGAGCGGGACAACATGGGGTTGCAACTGCAACAGTCTGTGCGCTTATGGGAATTGAATGCATCGTTTATATGGGGGAATTAGATATTAAACGTCAGGCCCCAAATGTTGCAAGAATGAAAATGTTGGGTGCAAAAGTTATTCCAGCTACCTCTGGAAGCAAGACTTTGAAGGATGCTACTAATGAAGCAATTAGAGACTGGATAAATAATCCTGTAAATACACATTATATAATTGGTTCGGTTGTAGGTCCACATCCATACCCAGATATGGTATCTCGATTTCAGTCAATTATTAGCATAGAAATTCAAAGTCAGTTACAAGAAATTGAGGGAAAAGATTATCCAGATTATCTAGTTGCATGTGTTGGAGGGGGTAGTAATGCAGCTGGTTTATATTACCAGTATTTAAATGATATGAGAGTTAATATTATTGCTGTTGAAGCTGCTGGGAAAGGAGTTTATTCAGGAGAAAGTGCAGCAACCTCAGCACTTGGAAAAGAAGGAATTATTCATGGAAGTAAAACTTTATTAATGCAAACAGCTGATGGACAAATTACCGAACCCTATTCAATTTCTGCAGGCCTTGATTATCCGGGAGTTGGTCCTTTACATGCTCATTTATACAGGTCAAAACGTGCTGAATTTATTTCAATACCTGACCAAGAAGCAATGGATTGGGGATTAACCTTATCCCAAATGGAAGGGATAATTCCAGCTATTGAGACAGCTCACGCATTCGCAGTTTTGGATATAAAAAAATTTAAGCCTGATGATATTGTAATTTTTAATTGTTCAGGAAGGGGTGATAAAGATCTTGAAACCTTTATTGATTATTTTAAATTATGAAAAATAGAATAGATACTGCTTTTAAGAATAAAAAAAAATTACTTTCAATTTATTTTTCTGCAGGCCATCCAAATCTTAATGATACATTAAACATTATAAAAAACCTTCAAAAATGTGGAGTGGACATGATTGAAATTGGTTTACCATTTTCTGATCCTATTGCTGATGGACCCACTATTCAAGAAAGTTCACTAAGAGCATTAAAAAATGGGATGACAACAGAAAAACTTTTTGAACAAATAAGAGATATTCGAGAAGAAATTGATGTGCCATTAATAATTATGGGTTATTTAAATCCAATAATTCAATATGGTATTGATAAGTTCTGCAGAGAATGTGAAATAATTGGAATTGATGGTTTGATTATACCTGATCTTCCAGTTGATGTTTATAATGACGAGTATAAAATGTTATTTGAAAAACATAAATTATATAATATGTTTTTAATTACACCTCAAACATCTAAAGATAGGATTAATTATATTGATAATATTTCAAAAGGGTTCATATACATGGTAAGCAGTTCATCAGTCACAGGAGCTAAAAATGATTTTAATAAAGAACAAATAAATTACTTCAAAAGAATTGAATCAATGAAATTAAAAACGCCAACAATTGTTGGTTTTTGAATAGGTAATTCTGGAACTTTTAAAACAGCAACCAAGCATTCAAATGGGGCAATAATTGGTTCTGCATTTATTAACTTTCTGGAAAAAGAAGGAGTTCATAAAATTAATGAGTTCATAAAAAGTATAAGGGCTAAATAATTATTTAATTTTCCCAACCTGAAGAGTAAATAGAATTTAGTGCATTATCTTTTTCAATGATCCATAATGCCTCTAGATCTGAGTTTTTTTCAATTAGCTCTAGACCTTCTTCAAGATCTAAAACCATCAAACCAGTGGCCCAGGCGTCAGCTGAAGCACAATCTAAAGCTACTACAGAGGTACTTAAAATTTTTGATTGAACAGATTTTCCAGTTCTTGGATCTATAGTATGAAAAATTCTTTTACCGGTTAAATTGTCTACTTTGAAGTGCCTATAATTACCGGAAGTTGCTATTGCTTTATTGCTCAATAAATAAGTAGTGTAATTTTTAGTATTCAATGGGTTTGAACTGGGGTAATCTATACCTATTTTCCATGGTTGATTATTTCTTGGACTTAATCCTTTTGCCATAATTTCCCCTCCTATTTCTACCAAATAATTTTGGGCTCCTTTTTTTTCAAGATATTTTGAAATGATATCAACAGTATAACCTTTTCTATAGCATTGAAGTCGAGAATTATATTTTTATTAGATTTAATTATAATTCCATCGTCATTTAGTTTTATTTTATTAAATCCAGTTAATTCTAATAAGCTATCAATTTTGATATCTGATAACGAGTTAATATCATTTTTATTGGGTCCAAATCCATAAGCATTAACTAAAGAACCTACTGTAGGGTCAAATGCTCCTTTTGTTTTAATCCAAACCTCCATGGCTTTGAGATATACTTCTTTAAAATATGGATCTACTGATATTTGATAACCATTATTGATTTTTGATATATCAGAATCTGAATCATACGTAGACATTGATTGGTTAATCTTTTCCAGGATTTTATTAATATCAAAAATTAAAAGATCATTACTTACGGGAGAATCATGTTTTATAGTATATGAGGTCCCAAGTGCATTACCAGTAAAAGTGCCTGACTTGTTATCATTTTGACAGTTAGTTATAATTAATACTAAACTTATGAGAGATAAATATCTACTATAGAGGTTAAGCATATTTATTATAATTTGATCCAACCTTCAAAATTAATTGCATATGGCTTATTAAATTCTACAGGATTTTCATAATTTTTTGAATTTGCTATACCCACTCCTGCATAATAGGTAGATGCATTATAATTTAATGCATGTTTTCTTATTTTATCAACTAAAACCACATCATATTTCTTCGGATTAGTTGGATATTTTACAGCTCTAACTATAAAAAAATGAAGTTTTTTTTTCTTTAAGCAAACAAACTGGGGATCTTTTTTAAGTTTGGAATTAACGGATAAAAATTCATACCCATCTTTTTTTAAAGAATCACCAACAGTTTTCATTGCTAAATTATGTAAATCTTGGTCTGATAGCATTATTTAAAAAATATTATCCACCAAAATCATCAAAACGAACATTTTCTGGGGGAACACCAAAATCCTCTGCCATTCTCTCGATAGCTTGATTCATTAGTGGAGGGCCACAAAAATAAACCTCAATATCCTCAGGATTTTCATGTTTTGATAAATAATTATCAATTACAACTTGATGAACAAAACCTGTGAATCCATCTCCTTCACCATCTAGACTGTTTTTTTCTATCCAATTATCCTCAGGGAGGGGTTCAGATAATGCAACATAAAATTTAAAATTTGGAAAATCTTTTTCTAGAGCTCTAAAATGATCCAAATAAAACAGTTCTCTTTTGGATCGACCACCGTACCAAAACGTAACAGTTCGACCAGTTTTAATTGTTCTAAAAAGTTCATACAAATGAGATCTCATAGGAGCCATTCCTGCTCCACCTCCTACATATAACATTTCTGATTCTGATTCGTTTATAAAAAACTCACCAAATGGACCTGATATTGTAACTTTTTCACCAGCTTTTTTAGAGAATATATATGAAGATGCTATTCCAGGATTTAATTCTGACCATTTATTTTTTTCTCTGTCCCAAGGAGGTGTTGCAATTCTGACATTCAGCATTATTTCTCTTCCTTCAGCAGGATAAGAAGCCATTGAATAGGCTCTTTCTACAGTTTCGGGATTTTTCATAATTAATGGCCATAAATTAAATTTATCCCATTCCATTTTAAATTTTTCTGCTTCACCAGGGTGTTCCTCAGGGTGAGCAGAAATATCAATTTCATCATATTTAACCTCTCATTTTGGAATTTCAATTTGAATATATCCACCCGCTTTATAATCCATTTCTTCAGGTAATTCAACTACAAACTCCTTAATAAATGAGGCTACATTCCAATTTCTGACAACAGTTGCTTCCCATTTTTTGATTCCAAATATTTCCTCGGGAACTTCAATAACCATATTTTGTTTAACCTTAACTTGACATCCTAATCTCCATCCTTCAGCTATTTCTTTTCTTGAAAAATGTGGTTTCTCAGTAGGAAGAATTTCACCTCCTCCATCTAAAATTTGACATTTACATTGAATACAAGTTCCACCACCACCACATGCTGAAGGTAAAAATATTTTATTATTACCTAATGTAGAAAGAAGAGTTCCTCCAGATGAAACCTCCATTTCGTTGTCTCCATTAATCTTTAAATTAACAGGACCTGAGGGTAGTAACTTAGATTTAGCACCTAATAAAATTCCAACTAACGAAAAAGTAAGAACAAGAAAAACGACAATACTCGCGACAACAACTGTATAATCCATTATTTTATAATTTAATTCCCATAAAACTCATAAATCCTAGAGCCATTAGCCCTGTAATAATAAAAGTAATCCCCAGACCTCTCAATGGAGCAGGTACATTTGAATATGCAATCTTTTCTCTAATCGCTGCAATTGCAACAATGGCTAATAACCAGCCAATTCCTGATCCTAAACCATAGACAGCAGACTCTGTTATACCTGAAAAATCTTTTTGTTGCATAAACAATGATCCTCCTAAAATCGCGCAATTAACTGCTATTAAGGGTAAGAAAATACCGAGTGCACCATATAGCTCTGGTGAAAATCTCTCAACAATCATTTCAACAAGTTGAACCATTGAAGCAATTACTGCAATAAACATTATAAAACTTAAAAAGCTTAGATCAATAGATTCGTATTGACTCCCAAGCCATTTTAGAGCACCTGGCTTAAGTAGATAATTGTCAATTAAAAAGTTAATTGGGACTGTAATGGCCAAAACAAAAATTACAGCAAAACCAAGTCCAACAGCAGTCTTAACGGTTTTAGAAACTGCTAAATAAGAGCACATTCCAAGAAAATATGCAAAAATCATATTTTCAATAAAAATACTTTTTACGAAAAGATTTAAGTATGCTTCCATTAGATTAGTTTTTTTCTATTAAAGTTCTATTTCGTGACCTTTGAAACCAAATGAACAGACCAACAGTTATAAGAGCCATTGGTGATAATAACATTAAACCATTATTAACGTATCCCATATCATAAATAAAATCAGGAATAACTTGATATCCGAGTAGTTTTCCAGATCCGAATAATTCTCTAAAAAATGCAACAACTATAAGAATAAATCCATATCCAGCTGCATTTCCAATACCATCTAAAAAGGACCTCCACACCCCGTTCCCTAAAGCAAAAGCTTCAAGTCTTCCCATAACTATACAATTTGTAATTATCAATCCTATAAAAATTGATAACTCCTTACTAACATCATATGCAAATGCCCTAAGAACTTGATCTACTAATATTACCATAGACGCTACAACGACTAATTGAACAATAATTCTAATCCTATTTGGAATTAAATCTCTTAATATTGAGATAATAACGTTACTTGCAGCCATTACAGCAACAACTGATAAACTCATTACAATTGCAGGCTTTAATTGAACGGTAATTGCTAAAGCTGAACAAATTCCTAAAACCTGAACAGTTATTGGATTATTATCATCCATAGGATCTGTTAATAATGCCCTATTTTTTTTTGAAAACAGAGGTTCCCTTTCTTCATTTATAAAGAATATTTTGGGGGTATATTTCCTTTTTCTTTTATTTTCTGACATGGCTTAATTATTATATGCAATCTTTTGTTCTTCTAAATTAAAAAATGGCAGATAATTTTGAAGTCTTTCTTTTATCATATCTGTTACTCCATCGCCAGTTATTGTAGCACCAGAAATTGCGTCAACCTCATTGTCATCTTTATCAATTCCATCGGGATCATTATTTGTTTTAGAAACATTAATACCAACTAGCTTCCCATTTTTATTAAAAACTTTTTCTCCTTTAAAACTATTTTGAAACCAGCTTTGAGTTATTTCTGCACCTAAGCCAGCTGTTTCTCCTTTATGATCAAAAACAGCACCTTTAATTGTATTTTTGTCACCTTCTAAGGCTAAATACCCCCATATTGCATCCCATAAACCGACTCCTCTCAGAGGAACAATATAATAATTTGATGAATCAACTTCTGCCATATAAATAGGAAGTCTTTGTTCATTTTTGGGTTTTTTTATCTCAAGATTTAACTTTAGTTTAAATGCATCAGTGTTTTCATCGACTGAACCATCAGACATTAGTGATAATTCCTTTAATACATATTTTTTATATATATCCGGAGCTTTTTCCCTTTCGACTTCAACTCCAATTGTTGCTAATATATTCTGCATTTTTTCCTTACGAACATTTTCAGCTTGAATATCCTTGAGTAAAGTTGCAGTAGTAGCAAGTGTTGCCGCAACAACAACCACCATTATAGCTGAAAATAAAAATGTGTATGTATTACTGTCTCTATTCATATAATTTAAGCAGTTTTGACTTTAGATAGCTCCCATCTTTTTATTCTTCTATTAATATTTGAATTATATACATAGTGATCGATAGTTGGGGCAAAAACATTCATCAATAGTATAGCTAGCATTACTCCCTCTGGATATGCAGGGTTAAAAACTCTTATCATTATACAAAATATACCAACTAATACTCCATAAATCCATTTTCCTTTCTCAGTTTGTGCTGCAGAAACAGGGTCAGTTGCCATGAAAACAATACCAAAAGCAAATCCACCAACAATTAAGTGATTTATCCAATTAAAACTCATCAAAGGGTTAGCACCCCATAGGTTAAATAAAATTCCCATTATTGAGGCGCCAATAACTCCTCCTATCATAATTCTCCAGCTACCCACTCCAGTTAAAATTAAAATTAATGCCCCAACTAAAATCCATAAAGTTGAGGTTTCTGCAATTGAACCAGGAATTGATCCACTAAACATATCTATCATTGAATAGCTAACTTGTTGACCAGCAGCAAGACTCCCTAAAATTGTTTCTCCAGAAACGCCGTCAACCATACTGGCTTCTGAAACCCATACTTTATTACCCGACATATAGGTTGGATAAGCAAAAAAAGCAAAGGCTCTGGCTGTAAGTGCAGGGTTGAGAATATTCATTCCGGTTCCTCCAAAAGCCTCTTTTGCAATAATTACAGCAAAAGCGGTTGATATTGCGACCATCCATAAGGGAATATCTACTGGCATTATCATCGGGATTAACATTCCTGTAACTAAATAACCTTCATTAACCTCGTGTCCTCTATAGACTGCAAAAGCGAACTCAATAGTTAGTCCAACTACATATGAAACGACTATCATTGATAAAACCTTTAATGATCCATGGATAAATGCATCAATAAAAGTAAAGTTAGATTCTATTTGATTTAGGTATTGAAATCCAGTATTATAGATACCATATAACAGAGCGGGAATCAATGCAATTATAACAGTAACCATAGTTCTTTTGAGATCCACTGCATCCCTAATATGTGCCCCTTTTTGAGTTGTATGATTTGGAACAAACAAAAAAGTATCAAATGCATTAATTGCTGGGGCTAGCTTTTCCCACTTTTCTCCTTTAGCAAAAGGTCTTTTAATATCATCAAGTTTTTTTCTTAAAAAATTCATATTTAAAATTTAACCTACTTCTTTTAACATTAGTTCTATAGCATCAGAAATTATTTCTTGAGCTTCTATTTTTGAGGTACTTGAATAATCAATTAATCCGAAATCTTCGGGGACAACTTCATAAATACCAAATGCTTCCATTTTTTCAATATCACCGGTCATACATATTTTCAAAAGTTGCATTGGGTAAATATCCATTGGGAAAACTTTTTCCATTTCACCAGTCACAACCATTGCTCTTTCTTCACCATTCAAGTTGGTATCAATATCAAAACTTTTATTTGAAAATAGCCAAGAAAAACTAGTTCTGGATAAACTAGGTATATTATTATCAACAAATGGAAGCCAACCAAACATTCTATATTTATTTCCTTCAGGAATTATAGTTAAAAGATTATTGTAAAATCCAATATGACTTTCTCTTGATGTAATGGAGCCTGACAAAACATCTCCGTTAATATACCTGACATGACCCTTAGTTTTAAGTTTAGCTATTTTAATTAATTTTTCAATTTTAACTCCTATTTTAGTCTTAAAATATTGTGGACTCTCTACAGAGCTGCCAGCAACTGCAATCGTTCTTTGCGCCTGATAAATTCCGGTTTTAAAAAACAAACCAATATTAACCACATCTTCTGGTCGTAAAACCCAAACTTTGTCTCCCATATTTATAGGTGAAATTTTTTGTATTTGAACACTTGGATTTGAAGACGGGTGTGGACCATTTATTTTTATTATCTCAACATTATTTATCTTATCAAAAAAAGTATTTGATTCTTTTTCTACAGTTAAAACTATTTTATTATTACATAATATATTTAAAACATCAATACCTTTTTGAAAATCTTCATGATTATTTTTTAAAATAAAGTCAAAATCTACATCCAAGGGTGCAGAAGTAAAACAAGATATTAAAATCGATTTAGGAATATCATTTGGGTTTGCAATTACATTATAAGGTCTTTGTCTAATAAAAGCCCAACAACCACTCAAGGTTAAAAGTTGTATGATATTTTCTCTGCTAAGTTTCTTAGGGATTTCATGTATAATTTTTTTATCACCTTTAAATTCAATTTCAACAGATTCAATCTTTCTTTTGGGGCCCCTAACTATTTTTGATATTACTCCTGAGACCGGTGAGGCAAACTTAATACTTGGATTTTTTTTATCATAAAATATTGGAGATCCTTGAGAAACCTCATCGCTCTCTCGAATTTCGAGTTTTGGAATTAATGAAAAAAAGTCATCAGGATGAATTGCATAAGATTCAGAAATTACATTATCGTATATAACTTCCTTTGCCTTTCCTTTTAAAATAATATCTGCTCCTTTTTTGAAGGATATGACTTTGGACATCTAAATTTTAATTAATCACAATAACGATGCAAATTTAATCTTAAAACATAGATTGAAAAAGAGATTCAAAGAGGAAATTTTTTATTTATATTAATTCTAAATAAGGTATTGGTAAATATCCTTTTGAATTATATTATTTGTAATTTTGAAATTATGAAATTATTTATCTTAAATCTTTTAATAACTGGTAATATATTCAATTTTTTAATTGATAAAACTGAATCAGATTATCATTCAATACCACCTATTCTTAAGACAGTAATTTTTAAAAATAATAGCCACCAAACTAATTTACCAATTTTGACTGACAATGAGAATTTGGAATTATCTTTTGATGACTTGTCAGGTTATGAAAATGATTATTATTATAAAATTTCATATCATAATTGGGACTGGTCTGAATCAAACCTATTCAAAAATGAATATTTAAATGGTATTGATAATACACGTATAACGAATTTCGAAAACTCATTTAATACTTTAAAAAGATATACAAACCATAGTTTAAAATTACCAAATAACTCAATTCAATTAAAATTATCTGGAAATTACATGATCCATGTTTATAATTCTAATGATGAACTTCAATTCTCAAGAAAATTTTTATACTTAAAACAAAAAATCAAAGTAACTGGAAATGTGTTTAGAACTAGAGATTTAGATTTTTTTTTAACTCATCAAAATATAAAATTTGAAATAATTCAAAATAGAATTGGATTAATACAAAATCCAAACGAAAACTTAAAAGTAGTTTTAATTCAAAATGATCAATGGTTTAATCAAATAAAAAATCTTAAACCTCAATTTAATGAAAATAATGTTCTTAAATACAGATATGATAAATTATCAAGTTTTGAAGGTGGTAATGAATACCTTTACTTTGATACAAAAGACTTAAGAATAAATGGAGTAAATACAAGTTTTATAAACTTAGAGGAAATATATCATGTTTATTTATACACAGATATCCCAAGAAAGTATAACCCTTATTCATATACTCAAGATTTAAATGGAGATTTCAAAATTAGAACAGTATTAGGAACACAAAAATCAAATATCGAAGCAGATTACAGCTGGGTATATTTTACATTAGCCGCTAGTATAGAATTACCTGAAACTAAAATATACGTTCTAGGAAATTTTAATAATTACGAACCAAGTGAAGAAAGTTTGATGGTTTATAATAAATCACTTGAGGCATATGAAGCAAAAATTTTGTTAAAACAAGGTTTCTATAATTACAAATATGTTGGAAAAACAATATCAGGTTGGGATTTGAATCTCATTTCAGGAAATTATTTTCAAACAGAAAACAATTATAAAGTTTTAGTCTACTACAGACCACCTGGAGAAATTTATGATCAATTGATAGGTATTGGAGAATTTAACTCAGAAAAAATTTTAAATTAATTCATCTATAAGCTATATTGACATACAAGCTAGAATTAAAAATAGAAATAATTATTCTCAATTGCATACATTTGAAAAAAAATACTTATGAACAATAGCAATATTAATATTCCCTATCCATCTAATGAACCAATTTTAGATTATGCTCCAGGAAGTGCTGAAAGAGATTCGGTATTAAAAACTTATGATGAATTGTACAAAAAAAAAACAACAGTTTTTTTAAAAATCAATGGTAAGAATGTTAAAGGCGATTCTACAAAAAAAATGACGCCTCCTCATGATCACAAACATCAATTAGGAGAATATCATATTGCTAATAAAAATCATGTTAAGAGTGCTATTTTAAGTGCTTTAAATGCGAAAAGTAAATGGAGTAAAATGCACTGGACAAGGAGAGCCTCGATATTTTTAAAAGCTGCAGATCTATTGGCTGGACCCTACAGAGATAAGATTAATGCTGCAACAATGATTGCGCAGTCAAAAACAGTTCATCAGGCCGAAATAGATGCTGCATGCGAATTAATTGATTTCTTAAGGTTTAATGCTTACTACATGCAAGAAATTTATCAAAATCAACCAGAAAGTAGCCCCGGGATGTGGAATCAACTACACTATCGACCACTAGAAGGCTTTATATATTCTATTTCACCTTTTAATTTTACTGCAATATCAGGTAATTTGTCAGCTAGTGCAGCACTAATGGGTAATGTTGTGGTTTGGAAACCTAGTGATCATCAAATTTTTTCTGCACAAGTAGTAATGGAAGTTTTTGAAGCAGCAGGCTTGCCCGACGGAGTAATCAATATGGTAATGGGAGATCCAGAGATGATAACAAATACTATATTGGCCTCTGAAAATTTTGCTGGAGTGCATTATACTGGTTCCACATTTGTTTTTCAAGATATTTGGAAAAAAATTGGATCAAATATTTCAAATTATAAAACTTATCCCAAAATTGTTGGTGAAACAGGAGGAAAAGATTTCATAATAGCTCATCCTACTGCAAATATCAAAGAAGTAGCAACAGCTATTGTTAGAGGTGCTTTTGAGTACCAAGGTCAAAAATGTTCTGCTGCTTCGAGAGTTTATCTTCCTAAATCTACAAGTAAAAAAATTCTATCTGAAGTAAAACGTCAATTAGATACAATTAAAATGGGTCCACCTAATGACCTAAAAAATTATGTAACTGCAGTTATTCATGAAGAAGCATTTGATAGAATTGTAGACTCAATTGAAAAAGTTAAATCAGATACTGATGCTGAAATTTATTGCGGAGGCGAATACGATAAAAGTATTGGATATTTTATTTCACCTACTGTGGTTACTACTTTAAATCCAAATTATTTTTCTATGGAAAAAGAATTATTTGGACCATTAGTTACAGTTTACACCTATGATGATAAAAAATGGAAGGAAACACTACAGTTGGTTGATGAAACATCCATATATGCTCTTACAGGTGCTGTTTTTTCTGAAGATCGTTATGCTATGGATGAAGCCATAACTGCACTTGAAAATTGTGCAGGTAACTTCTATTTAAACGACAAACCAACAGGTGCAGTAGTTGGACAACAACCTTTTGGAGGAGCAAGAGCTTCTGGAACAAATGACAAAGCAGGTTCAGTATTTAATCTTTTAAGGTGGGTATCTCCAAGAATGATAAAAGAAAATTTTATACCAGTAACGGATTATAAATATCCTTTCTTGAAAGAAAACTAATTAAAAGGTATATATACAATTTTTTTTGTTTTAAAAAACTGCGTTTCAAAATAATTTGAAAGATTAACTTGTTTTGCCTCTGAAAAATTTGACAACTCCTTACTTAGATCCCCACCTTTTAGCGAAATAATACCATTCTTAATATTATTAAAAGATTTTAATTTAATATTTTTTGAAACAATAGGAACAAATCTTTCCATCCTCATCACTGCCCTACTAACAACAAAATCTACCTTTTGATCATAGTCTTCTCCTCTAACTTTTAGCGCAATTATATTTTTTAAACCTAGGGCTTTAGTAATCTTAATCACAGCATCTATTTTTTTACCAATACTATCAATTAAATAAAATTTTACATTTGGAAAAACAATGGACAATGGTATTCCAGGAAATCCTCCACCTGTTCCTACATCCAAAATCTCTGTTTTATTCTTAAATTTTTGAAATTTAGCAATTCCTAGAGAATGGATAATGTGTCTTTCAAATAAAAAATCAATATCCTTTCTTGAAACTAAATTAATTTTAGTATTTAAGTTCTTAAATAAAATATTTAGTTGAGAAAACTGTTCAATTTGTTCATAAGATAGATGTGGAAAATATTGCTCTAGAAGATCCAAAATATTATTTTTAACAAAAATATAAATGAGGTTTGAACCTGTCTAATTTATACAACTTTTTTTATGGAGATTTTATCAAATAGAATTAACACCTTGCCGGTTTCTGCCACACTTGAAATGGCAGCTAAAGCCAGAAATTTGAAAGAGAAAGGAGTGGATATAATTGGATTAAGTTTGGGAGAACCAGACTTTAATACTCCAGAGTTCATAAAAGAAGCAGCCATCAATGCTGTTAAGGATAATTACAATTCCTATTCCCCAGTTGACGGATATATTGATGTAAAAAAATCAATTCAAAATAAATTTAAAAGAGATAATAATTTAGCTTATAATCTAGACCAAATTGTCGTTTCTACTGGAGCAAAACAATCAATAGCAAATGTTTGTATGGTTCTTCTCAACCCAGGTGATGAAGTTATCCTTCCAGCACCATATTGGGTAAGCTACTCTGCAATAACCACTTTATCTGAAGCAAAACCAGTTGTAATTCCTTCTTCTATTGATGTTGATTTTAAAATAACCCCTAAACAACTTGAGAATTCAATTTCATCAAAAACTAAACTGATAATATTTAATTCTCCGAATAATCCAAGTGGATCAATATACTCTGAATCTGAGTACAGAGAACTTGCAGATGTCTTAAAAAAATACCCTAACATATACGTGATCTCTGATGAGATATATGAACATATAAGTTATGGTAGCAAAATTTTTAGTTTTGCATCTGTAAAAGAAATGTATGATAGAACAATTACTGTTAATGGTCTTGCAAAAGCATTCGCAATGACTGGATGGAGAATAGGTTACATAGGTGCGCCAAATTGGATTGCGAAAGCATGTAATAAAATGCAAGGTCAGATTACCAGTGGAGCTAACTGTATAGCGCAAAGAGCAACGATAGCTGCTTTGGATGCTCCTGTTAGTAAAATAAAATACATGGTGGACGAATTCAAAAACAGAAGGGAACTAATAATAGGTCTATTGGAAAAAATTAATGGTTTTAAAATAAATAAACCTGAAGGAGCATTTTATATTTTTCCTGATATCTCATCATATTTTGGAAAAATTATAAATGGAAAAAAAATTAACAACGCAACAGATTTTTCACTTTTTCTACTAGAGAATGCTCATGTAGCTACTGTTAGCGGAAATGCTTTTGGAGACCCTAACTGTATTAGAATATCATATGCTGCATCCCAAGAGCAAATAAAAAAGGCTTGTAGTCGAATTAAAGACTCCCTTCAATACTAATTTTTGTATATATTCTGTTGATGGTTAATTGACTCTTGATGAATTGCTTTGAATATTCTTAAAATAAATTCTTCACTTAATTTTCTTTCTTGACCATCAAGAATCATTTTTCCCAAAATCTCGTTCCATCTTTTATTTTGAAGAACAGCTACATTTTTTGATTTTTTGAGCTCACCAATATCTTCAGCAACTTGCATTCTATCTCTAAGTAAATCCAATAATGATTGATCAATAACATCAATTTTTGCTCTTAGATTTTTTAAATCATTCTGATAATTCTCCTCTGTTGTAGTTAACTCTCTAATTTTCCAATCCTTCATAAACTGAATAAGAGTTTCAGGGGTTATTTGCTGTTTAGCGTCACTCCAAGCATTATCGGGATCATTATGAGACTCAACCATTAATCCATCAAAATTTAAGTCTAACGCTCGTTGACTTATATCAAATATAAGATCTCTTCTACCACATATATGAGATGGATCGCATATAATTGGCAGATCAGGAAATTTATTTTGTAATTCAATTACAATTTGCCATTCAGGGTTATTTCTGTACTGAGATTTTCCAGATGTAGAAAACCCACGATGTATAACCCCAAGTTTTTTAATCTCCGATTTGTATAATCTTTCAATCCCTCCTAGCCATAGGTCTAGGTCAGGATTTACCGGGTTTTTAATTAAAACTATTTTATCAGTTCCCTTTAAAGCATCAGCAATTTCTTGAACAATAAATGGGCTAACAGTTGACCTAGCTCCAATCCATAAAATATCAATATCAGCATCTAATGCGAGCTTACAATGATTGGCATTTGCTACTTCTGTAGCTGTAAGTAAACCAGTTTGTTCTTTTACTTTTTTTAACCATTTTAATCCAATCGCCCCAACACCTTCAAAGTTACCTGGACGAGTTCTAGGTTTCCAAATTCCTGCTCTAAATGCGGAAACATCAGAGTTTTTGAGTTCATGAGCAATTTTTAATACTTGATCTTCAGTTTCTGCGCTACATGGTCCGCCTATGACCAGTGGATGGTCTAGATTTAGATCTGTTAACCACGATTTTAAACTATTATTATTTTTCATGTCAATACTTTTACTAGTTTTTAATTTCCTTTAAAATACCTTTTATAGCATTCGTTTTTTCAATAATCTTGTATATCTCTTTATGTTTTTTTTTCTCAAGGAGACTTTTAAATTTTTCTAAATTAGAAAGATAATGAGTTAATGTCTCCAAAACATTTTTTTCATTTTCTTCAAAAATTGAACTCCATGTTTCAGGAGAACTTTTTGCTAATCTAACAGTAGAGGCAAAACCACTTCCGGCCATCGCAAAGATAGCTGATTCATCTTTTTCCTTTTCTAAAACGGTTTGTCCTAGAATAATTGACGATATGTGAGAAAGATGTGATACGTAAGCAATATGTTTATCATGATCAATTGGTGTCATTTCTTTTATTATCATACCAATTTTTTTAAACCATTCTAAAGCCCAGTTTAAGTGATTTGAATCAGTTTTTTTTGATTCACAAATTATTTGAACCTTACCATTAAATAAATTTTCCTTCGAAGCTAATGGTCCTGAAAATTCTGTTCCTGCTATAGGATGTGTGGCCAAAAACTGAGACCTTTTAGGGTGATTGGAAACAACTTGACATATATTAGCTTTAGTAGATCCAAAATCGACAACAAGTGTTTTTGAACTTACTAAATCAAGAATTTCTGGAAGTTGTTTTGAAATTTCTTTAACGGGAACTGTAAGAAAAATAACATCTAAATTATTATATTCTTTTTTGGAAATTATTTCATCTATTAAATCTGCATCTAAAGAAAGTTTTAAATTAACTTTAGAGGAATCATTACCGAAAACTTTAACATCTTTAATTGTTTTTTTTAATTCAATAGCTAGAGAGCCTCCAATTAGTCCAATACCAATAATTCCTATTTTCATTATTATAATCTATTTAATGCCTCATTCAAAAGTTTTGTTTTTGTACATAAAGAAATTCTTATGTACCTATTACCCATAGACCCAAAAATTTTACCAGGAGTAATAAAAATATTTTTTTTATAGAGTAATTCATCTACTAATAAATCAACATTATCAATATTTTCTGGGATCCTAGCCCAAACAAAAAGACCTACAGAATTTTTATTGTAGGTAGTATTTAATTTATCAGCGATTTTCCATGCTATCTCTCTTCTATCATTATAAATTTTATTTAACTTAATAAACCACTCACTGCTTTGGCCTAGAGCTGTAATTGCTCCTTTTTGAATACCATAAAACATTCCAGAATCAACATTTGACTTAACCTTTAATACAGATTTAATATTGGAAGATTTACCTAATAACATACCAACGCGCCATCCAGCCATGTTAAATGATTTACTCAACGAATTTAGTTCCATTCCAACATCTAATGCTCCATTATATGATAAAAAACTTGTAGGTTTTTTGGTTAAAATAAAACTATAAGGATTATCATTAATAATTAAGATATTATTCCTTTTAGCAAATAAAATTATTTCTTTAAAAAATTTATCATTTGCCTCAGACCCAGAGGGCATATGTGGATAATTTAACCACATTAGTTTAACTTTTGATATATCTGATTTATTTAATTTATTTAGATCAGGTAACCATCCTTTTGATTCTTCTAATTCATAAGGTATTGGTTCAGCATCCAATAACCTTGCAACGGAGGAATACGTTGGGTATCCTGGGTCAGGAATTAAAACTTTGTCTCCTGGATTTAAAAAAGCCATACTGATATGCATAATACCTTCCTTAGAGCCAATTAAAGGAAGGATTTGCTCATCGGGTTTAAGCTCAACATTATAATGAGTAAAATAAAATGATGAGATAGCTTTTCTTAATTCAGGAATACCTTGATAACTCTGATATTGATGAGCAGATGGGTCACTCAAACTCTCTGATAATGATTTCGTAACATTTTCAGAGGGAGACAAATCTGGACTACCAATCCCAAGATTTATAATTGGTTTTCCAGATTTTTTCAATAAGTACACTTCTCTTAATTTTTTTGAGAAGTAATATTCTTGAACACTATTTAATCTGTTTGCAATCATATTTTATTTTCCAGTTAAATATTTACCTAAAATCTTCATCTCCATTGTCATAATTTTCAGAATGGATTGGGCTTTTTCAAAAAAAGAAGACGAATCAAATGTTAAATCAACAAAAAATGAATATTTTCCTGGGGTTTCAATCACAGGTAGAGATTGAATTTTTGTTAAGTTCAATTTACAGTCACTCATAACATTAAGTATGGTAGCTAGACTTCCTCGTTTATGATCAAGAATAAATTTTAAGGATACTTTATTGTAATTTTTTTTAATCAATGAAATATCTTTTTGAATTATTACAAACCGAGTAACATTATTTTTTATTGTTTGAATTGATTTCTTGATTACATTTAAACCATATAAATCAGAAGCCTCAATGCTGGCAATTGCTCCTCTATTTTTAATTTTTTTATCGGAAATCTCCTTAGCAGATTTAGCTGTATCATCTGATTCAACAAGCTTTATCTTCGGATAATTTGAGAAAAAGTCTTTACACTGAAGTAATGCCATTGGATGTGAATAAACCTCATGAATATCACTCATGCTTTGGTTTGGAAGGGCTAAAAGTGAATGCTTAATTTGATGATAATATTCACCAATAATATTTAGATTGTTTTGATCTATTAGTGCGTAATTTGGAAGTATAGATCCTGCAATCGAATTTTCAATTGCCATAACTCCTTTTACTGTGTTATTCTCAATGACCGATTCTACAAGTTCATCAAAAGAAGTGCAACAATTAATATTAATTTTCTCATCAAAATATTCAAGAGCAACAGCGTGATGAAAAGAACCTTCTATTCCTTGAATCGATATTTTATTATTATTTTCCAGCATAATTTAAAAAAAAAGTCCTGAATAATTCAGGACCGCATATAAATTTTAATATTACATAGCCCCTTATACCTCCGTAAAGAAGTAAAAGAAGTTATTTAAATAAGAAAAATTGTATTTCATTTTTTAATTTCTGATACAAATTTAAAATCACTTTTCAAATAAACAAATTTTTAGATCATATATTAGTGGATAAAAATTTGATAATTAAAATTTTATCAATAAGAATATATTATCAATTAAGAAGTTAAATGAGTTTGATTATTGAAAATATTAATAAAAGCTACGAAAAAAAGAAAGTTTTGTCAAATTTGACATTTAGCTGCGAAAGGGGTGAAATTATTGGACTACTTGGACTTAATGGAGCTGGTAAAACCACTTTAATTAAAATTTTAACAGGTATTAACCTAAATTGGAAAGGAAAAATTTCATTCAATGGAATAGATTTTAGAAAAAATATTAGAAGTATTCAAAGAATAACTGGTTATCTTCCAGAAAACAACCAACTTTACAATGATTTTTATGTTTATGAATATTTTAATTTTATCTCAAGTTTATACAAATTAAAAAATAAAAATATTAGCGATATAATTTCTATTGCAGGTTTAGACAATTTTTACAATAGTAAAATTAGTTCCCTTTCAAAGGGCTACAAGCAGAGGATTGGACTTGCTGCGGCGATTATTCATGATCCGGAAATTTTAATTTTAGATGAACCAATGACTGGATTAGACCCAAACCAAATAATAGAAACACGAAACTTTCTAAAAAAAATAAGTAAAAACAAAATTATTATACTTTCAACTCATATTTTACAGGAGGTAAAAGCTTTATGTAACAGATTTATTATACTTAATCAAGGAAAAATATATTTTGATTCATCAATTCAGAAAAATAAAGTAAACTCTATTGAAAGAATATTTAAAAATCTTTGAAAAATTAAATTTTTTCTCCATTTAAATAAACTGAATAATTAATTTTAGATGTCTTTTCAAGTGTCTTAGACACAGAACAATATTTATCAAATGATAAATCTACAGCTCTCAGAGCTTTTTCTGGTTTAAAATCTCCTTCTAAAAAGACTTCAACATTTATAGTATGAAATAAAGCTGGAATCTCCTGTTCATTTCTTTCTCCATTTACCCTCATCCTTATAGATGTCGGATTAATTTTTTGTTTGTTCAAAATAGCTACAATATCTATACTACTGCATCCAGCAAGCCCCATTAATAATAGTTCCATTGGACTAATTCCCTTGACACTTCCAGTTTTTTTTGATTTGTTATCCAATAAAACCCTGTGTCCATTTGAGTTGGCAACCTCAAACAAATAGTCATTATTTATTCTTTCCAATTCAATATTCATAATTTTACTTATTTAAAAATTTTTTCTAATATAATTTTCAACTGATCATTTTCTATCAAAAATGCGTCATGACCGTGAATAGATTTAATTTCGGAAAATGTACATTTTTTTTTATTCTTTTTTAATTTTTTAAAAGTAATTTTATCTTCATCAGCTAAAAACAATAAGTCAGAATCTACAGAAATTATATGAATTTGAGCAGAAATAGGTTTAACTATTTCATCAAAACTTTTGTCATATCTTAAAATATTTATTCTTCCAAGTAAATGATTAACAGTTAAATATCCATTTAAAGAAAATCTATCATTAAGAGCTTGACCATGGTGTAAAAGCCAACTCTCAACATTAAACAATTTACTTTCCTTTTTTATACTTCTATTAAATCTACTAGTAAAAGATCCAGGTGTCCTGTACATCAACATAGCATGCATTCTAGCATCCTTAATTGGTTGACTTGAATTCATTAATATTTTTTTTTGAACAAATGTATTTGCAATTAACCAATCAGTAGATTTCCAATCTGAAGCAATTGGGATTAAATTTTTACAAATTTTAGGAGAAATTGCAACCATTTCCCATGATATACCCCCACCAATTGAACCTCCAATTATAGCATGTAGGTTATTTATTTTTAGTTTTTTTAAGCCCTTTAAAAATAGTGTAGCAATATGTCCAGCATGAATCTCATTTAAATTTTTCCACTCATAGACATCAATTCCATTTCCAGGAATATTAAAAGAAATAATCGTATATTTCCTTGAGTCAATTACTTTATTTTTACCTACGATTTCATTCCACCATCCATATTCTCCTGAAAAAAAAGCATTTGCTGTCAAAGGATGATTTATCAATACAATAGGTGCAGTCCCGATTTTAGGTCCTTTGAGGTAATATGTTAGAGGAATTTTTTGATTTTCCTCCAACATATTAACTTCAACAAATTTTAGCTCCTTATAATTCAATATTTATAATTATTTTATTGCTTGGTCTAAATCTTTAATCAAATCCTCAACGTTTTCAAGACCAATAGATAATCGAATTAAATCATCAGTAACACCAGTGTGTTTTTGTTCTTCAGGTGATAATTGAGAATGAGTAGTACTAGCTGGATGTATAATTAAAGATTTCGAATCACCAATATTAGCAAGAAGTGAAAATATTTTTGTGTCATCTGCCACCTTTTTTCCAGCATTGAAACCTCCTTTAAGACCAAATGTTACGATTCCACTTTGACCTTTTATTAAATATTTTTTTGCAAGATTATTATACTTACTAGAAGATAATCCGGGATAATTTACCCATGATACGTTATCGTTGTTCTCCAACCATTTTGAGATTTTAAGTGCATTTTCAGAATGTTGTCTCATTCTGATAGGCAGCGTTTCAAGGCCCTGTAAAATTTGAAAACTATTAAAAGGACTTGCTGCAGCTCCTAAATCTCTTAAACCTTCAACTCTAATCCTTGCTATTAATGCCGCTGGACCAAGCGCTTCATGATAATTAAGTCCATGATAACTGGGTGATGGTTCATTTAATTCAGGAAATAATCCATTACCATAGTCAAAAGTACCAGCATCAATTATTATCCCCCCTAATGCAGTACCGTTTCCATTAATGTACTTTGTTGTTGAGTGAATAACGATGTTAGCACCGAATTTTATTGGGTTAAGCAAATACGGTGTGGCAACAGTATTATCAACAATAAAAGGAACTTTTGCCTCTTTTGCCAAAATTGAAATTGACTCTAAATCGACAACATCAAGTTTTGGATTTCCAAGGGACTAGGCATAAAAAGCCCTTGTATTTTTCTTGACTGCAGACTTAAAATTATTTGGATCATCTGGATCAACAAAAGTAGTTGAAATTCCAAGTCTCGGAAGTGTATTACTTAACATATTATATGTTCCACCATAAAGACTGTTAGATGCTACAATGTGATCACCTGATTTTAGTAACATTAAAAGAGTAGTTGATATTGCAGAAGTTCCAGATGCTGTTGATACTGCACCAATTCCCCCTTCAAGACTAGCTAATCTTTGTTCTAAAATATCATTTGTTGGATTATTTAACCTATTATAAATATAACCCGGTTCAGCTAAAGAAAATAATTTAGCTGCATGATCAGAATTTTTAAACTCATATGAAGTTGACTGATATATTGGAACTGCTCTAGTTCCCTCTGTTTTTTTTGTTTCATGTCCTACATGAAGTGTGTTGGTTTCTATTTTATAACTCATAATTTAAATTTTTCTTTAATAATTTTAACATAATCTAATTTTTCCCAAGTGAATAACTCCACTTGTTTTGTGACTCTTCCACTATATGGGGAATCAAAAGTTTTATTTATTTTTAAGGGCTTTCGCCCCATATGACCATAGGCTGCAGTTTCAGAATATATTGGGTTTCTTAATTTTAATCTCTCCTCAATACCAAAAGGAGTTAAATCAAATATTGATGATATTTTTTTTGAAATCTCAAAATCTGATAAATTTACTTTTGATTTGCCAAAAGTATTAACCATTATGGATGTTGGAGATGTAACCCCTATTGCATAACTTAATTGAATTGCCATTTCATCTGAAACACCAGCAGCAACAATATTTTTTGCAATATGCCTAGCAGCATATGCTGCTGATCTGTCAACCTTACTTGGATCCTTGCCACTAAAAGCTCCTCCACCATGCCCCCCTTTACCTCCATAAGTATCAATAATTATCTTTCGACCAGTTAAACCTGTATCTCCGTGAGGGCCACCAATAACAAATTTACCGGTTGGATTTATATGATACTTGATAGAATTATTCATAAGAGAACTAATATGCTGAGGCTGACTTTCAAAAACCTTTGGAATTACTATGTTGATAATATCTGACTTAATTTTTAAAAGCATTTTATCATCCTCATCAAAAGGATCATGTTGTGTTGATACAACTATAGTATCAATTCTAATTGGTATATTGTTGTCATCATACTCTATGGTTACTTGAGATTTTGCATCAGGTCTTAAATATTTTATATCCTTATTTTCTCTTCTGAAATCAGCTAAAGTTTTTAAGATTTGGTTGGATAAATCTAAAGCTAAGGGCATGTAATTATCTGTTTCACTACATGCATAACCAAACATAATTCCTTGATCTCCAGCACCTTGATTCTTTTTTTCATCTTTGACAACACCTTGATTTATATCCTCAGATTGCTCATGAATTAGTGACATTACCCCACAAGAATCTCCACTAAATTGGTATTCTCCTTTTGTATATCCGATTTTATTTATTGTTTTTCTTGCGATATCTTGAAGGTCTATATATGTGTTACTTTTTATCTCACCAGCTAAAATAACCTGACCGGTAGTAACTAAAGTTTCACATGCAACTTTACTCTGTGGATCAAATGCAAGAAAGTTATCTAAAATAGAATCTGAAATTTGATCAGCTATCTTATCGGGATGACCTTCGCTTACTGATTCTGATGTAAAAAAATTTGACATAAAAAGTTGCTTTCAGGAAGGATTTAATTCAATGTAACATGGAAAGCAACACTGCTTTAGCATTTTTTTTATGAGGTTGCAATCAGTCAAATCCTTCCTCTTAACAGTTTGTAAAATTAGTATTAATTTTTTTAAATACAAAATTGATTTTTTGTAAATTTCGCAATTGTATTAAGTCTGCATTTTGCAGAAGTGTAAAATTTATATTTATCTAACTCTAAAAAAAACTTTAAAATGCAAGTATCTGTTGCTGGAAATATAGGTGCTGGGAAAACCAGTTTGACGAAGCTTCTTGCCAATCATTACAAATGGCAGGCTCACTATGAAGACGTAATTGATAATCCTTATCTTGATGATTTCTATAATCACATGGAGAGATGGTCATTCAATCTTCAAATATATTTTCTAAAAAGTAGGTTTGAACAACTTATTGAAATTGGAAGGTCTAATAAACATGTAATCCAAGATAGAACAATTTATGAGGATGCATTTATTTTTGCCCCTAATCTTCATTCAATGGGTCTAATGAACCAAAGAGACTTTAAAAACTATCTATCACTTTTTGAGCTAATGGAAGATACAGTTTCATCTCCCGATTTATTAATTTACATCAGAAACTCTATTCCTAACTTAGTAAATAAGATTCATAAAAGGGGTCGTGAATATGAAAATACAATAAGTATAGAATATCTTAGTAGGCTTAACGAAAGATATGAGGCCTGGATTTCTACATATGATAAGGGAAAACTGTTAATAATTGATGCAAATGATCTTGATTTTGTATATAATAAACAGGACTTAAATTTCATAATAAAAAAAATTGATAAAGAATTATCAAAGTAACATTGAAAATTAAGAATCAATATCTATAATTTGATTGATTTCAGGAGTAATATTTTCAACTGCGCTCATTACATTTTTTTGATTTCCAGAAATTTTAACCTCAATTAATAACTCTTTTGTTTTTTCATTTTCAGCCTTAATTTCAACTGAGTATTCTTTCTTTTTATTCTCCTGAATTTTAATCTCAAGATTTTCATTATTAAAATCCAACAAAGCTGATTCAGAATCATGATTACCCAATATAGGGGCTATTACTAGTCCAACTAGGCATGTTAATTTGATTAATATATTCATTGATGGTCCAGAAGTGTCTTTAAATGGATCTCCAACTGTATCTCCGGTGACTGCAGCTTTGTGAGCATCAGAGCCTTTGTATGTCATTTCACCATTAATTTCAACTCCTGCTTCAAATGATTTCTTAGCGTTATCCCATGCTCCACCAGAATTATTTTGGAAAATGGCCCACATAACACCACTAACACAAACTCCAGCCATATATCCACCAAGTGGCTCAGCTCCAAACATCAACCCTATGATAATTGGTGTTATAATGGTTATTAATCCAGGTAATAACATCTCTTTTAAAGCAGCCTTGGTTGATATATCTACACATTTAGCATATTCTGGGGTGCCGGTGCCTTCCATTATTCCGGGGATTTCCCTGAATTGTCTACGAACCTCTTCAACCATTTCCATTGCAGCTTTTCCAACTGACTGCATTGCTAACGCTGAAAAGACAACTGGAATCATTCCTCCAACAAAAAGCATTGATAAAACATCTGCCTTAAAAATATTTATACCATTAATACCAGTAAATGTGACATATGCTGCAAATAAAGCCAAAGCTGTTAGAGCAGCAGAAGCAATTGCAAAACCCTTACCCACAGCTGCCGTAGTGTTGCCTACAGAGTCCAAAATATCCGTTCTTTCCCTAACTTCTTTTGGGAGCTCACTCATTTCAGCAACACCCCCAGCATTATCAGCTATGGGACCAAAAGCATCAATTGCTAACTGCATTGCTGTTGTGGCCATCATGGCAGATGCAGCAAGAGCAACGCCATAAAAACCAGCTAAAGTATATGATCCATAAATTGCAGCCGCAAAAAGAATTACTGAGGAAAATGTAGATTTCATTCCAACTGCTAAACCAGCGATTATATTTGTAGCAGCACCAGTGGAGCTATTTCTCACAATTTCAAGCACTGGTTTTTTTCCTAGGCTAGTATAAAAAGCTGTAACTATTGATATTAGAGCACCAACAGAAAGCCCAATACATGCTGATCCAAAAACATTAATCGAGGAAACTTTTTTATATCCCTCTCCAAAAAACATCATATTAATCTCAGAGGGTAGCATCCATTCAATTAGAAAATATGATGTTATCAGTGTAATAATTATTGAAATCCAATTACCTAGATCTAATGCATTTTGGACTTTAGACTCCTTGGAGGAATTATCTTTTATTCGTACAAAAAAAGTACCAATAATTGATGCCAAAATTCCAAATCCAGCAATTACTACTGGAAGCAGTACAGGCCCCATGTTATTAAATTGATCAGTAAATTGATTTTCTGTTGACATATCGCGAATGACATAGTTTCCAAGTACCATTGCAGCTAAAACTGTTGCAACATATGATCCAAATAGATCTGCACCCATACCAGCCACATCGCCAACATTATCACCTACGTTATCAGCAATTGTTGCTGGGTTTCTAGGGTCATCTTCTGGGATTCCGGCTTCAACTTTACCTACTAAATCCGCACCAACATCTGCTGCTTTTGTGTAAATACCCCCACCAACTCTAGCAAATAATGCAATGGATTCAGCACCCAAAGAGAACCCAGCAAGTGTCTCCAAAACCACTGTCATCTCAATGTAAAATGAATCCTTACCAATAATAAACTGGCTTACAAAAAACAGGAATAAAGTAGTTAATCCAAAAACAGCTAGTCCGGCAACTCCAAGTCCCATAACAGTTCCACCTCCAAATGACACCTGTAAAGCTTTTGGCAAACTTGATTTAGCAGCCTCGGCAGTTCTTGCATTAGCCTCTGTAGCAATGCGCATACCAATATTTCCAGCAAGGGCTGAGAAAACAGCACCAATTATAAAAGCCGGAACAATCATCCAACTAGTTGAAGCTACATTTAGAGAAATTCCAAATAAAGCAATTGAGGCAATAATAACAAATACAAACAGTAATCGGTATTCAGCATTTAAAAACGCTAATGCGCCTTGTTTAATAGAACCTGATATATCTTGCATTCTCTTGTTTCCTGGATCTTGCTTTCTAACCCACAAAGCTTTTATATACATAAAGACGAGTCCCAAAAGAGACAAAATTAGTGGGATATAAATTATTTTCGATTCCATAAAATTTATTATTTGGTTTAGCGCGTAAAAATAGTAAATCCCTTCCAAATAGATAAAAGTATTTTAACTATTATAATAAATTACTTTTTTTACTGATTTTATGACATCTTCATAATTGGGAAGCCATTCCTTTAGTAGAACTGGTGAGTATGGTGCTGGGGTATCTGCAGTATTGATTTTTTCTACAGGAGCATCCAAAAAATCAAAGATTTGGTTTTGGACTTGATATGTAATTTCAGTTGATATGTTCCCAAAAGGCCATGATTCCTCTACAACAACTAATCTATTTGTTTTTTTCACAGATTCAAATATAGCATCATGATCAATTGGTCTAATTGTCCTTAAATCAATAATTTCACAATCAATGTTATCTTTAATTAGAATTTCTGCGGCTTTATATACTTCCTTTATGATTTTTCCATAGGAAACTATTGTCACATCTTTCCCAGATCTTTTAATGTCAGATACTCCAATTGGAATTATATATTCTCCCTCGGGAACTTCTCCTTTGTCACCATACATTTGCTCAGACTCCATAAAAATTACTGGATCATCATCTCTAATTGCTGATTTTAATAAACCCTTAGCATCATATGGATTTGATGGAACTACTACTTTCAAACCAGGGGTATTTGCAAACCAATTGTCAAATGCTTGAGAATGAGTAGCTCCAAGTTGGCCTGCTGAACCTGTTGGCCCTCTAAAAACTATGGGACACGGGAATTGGCCCCCAGACATTTGTCTGATTTTTGCGGCATTATTTATAATTTGATCTATTCCTACTAAGGCAAAATTAAATGTCATGTATTCAATAATAGGTCTTGCGCCTGTCATTGTGGACCCGACTCCTATTCCTGAAAATCCAGCTTCAGAAATTGGTGTATCAATAATTCTTTTTTCTCCGAATTCTTCTAACATGCCTTTTGATGCTTTGTAAGCTCCATTATATTCTGCTACCTCCTCACCCATTAAATATATGGTAGAGTCTCTTCTCATTTCTTCGGACATTGCCTCTGCGATAGCCTCTCTAAATTGTATAGTTTTCATTAAAAAAATTAAGTAAACAAATTTAATGATTTCATTCTGATTAAAATCTGAATCATTAATACTTTTTTAACAAACAAAAATTAAAATTATTAGATTAATTTGCGATATTAAACAAGCTTTTATTATTGTTAACAAAATCAAAAGTAAAAATGAAATTAATTCAGCTCAAAATCAAGGGGATTTCATACAGTGAAAATCAATCTGGAGCATATGCTCTTATTTTAGCAGATGAAAATGAAAAAAGAAAACTTCCTATTATAATCGGAGGATTCGAAGCTCAGGCTATAGCATTAGAATTAGAAAAAGAAATCAAACCACCCAGACCCTTAACTCATGATTTATTTAAGAATTTTGCTGATAAATATAAAATAGTTGTAAAAAAAATTATAATTCACAAGCTCATTGACGGAGTTTTCTACTCAAATATGATATGTGAAAATAATCATTCAGAATTATCAATTGATGCAAGAACATCAGATGCAATTGCAATTGCTCTTAGGTTCAGAGCTCCAATATATATATATGATTCAATACTTAAAACTGCTGGCTTTAAAGCTAGTATTGAAAACAAAAACAAAAAAAATATTTCTGCAGATGATTTAATAAAAGACATAATAACTAACACTGACGACAAAAATCTAACGGACGAACTAGAAAGTTTACCTTTATCAAAATTAAAAAGTTTATTGAAAAAACTGGTTACTTCAGAACAATACGAGAAAGCCGCAAAAATTCGTGACGTTATATCAAAGAAAAATAAATAAAATCTGTTCATTTTATCTTAATAAATCTTTGATTTTTTGATTTATTCAGAAAAACATTCAATGTATATTTAATAAAAATTTTTTCAATGCATCAGTATCTTAAACTAATTAGTCACATACAATCAAATGGGATTGAAAAAACCGATAGAACAGGAACAGGAACAAAGAGTATTTTTGGATACCAAATGAGATTTAATCTTAATGACGGATTTCCATTAGTCACAACTAAAAAGATTCACATAAAATCTGTTATTCATGAATTATTATGGTTTATTAAGGGAGATACAAATATTGAATACCTTCAAAAAAATGGAGTTAGAATTTGGAATGAATGGGCTGATGAAAATGGTAATTTAGGTCCTGTTTATGGTCATCAATGGCGAAATTGGAATAGCCAGGGTATAGATCAACTAAAAGATATGATAAATACAATTAACGCTAACCCTGATAGCAGAAGGATTATAGTAAATGCATGGAATCCTGGTGTTCTTCCAGACACCTCAATTTCCTTTTCAGCCAATGTAGCTAACAAAAAAGCTGCTCTTCCACCGTGTCATACTTTTTTTCAATGTTATTTGGCTGATGGTAAACTTTCATTACAATTATATCAAAGAAGTGCAGATGTTTTCTTGGGAGTACCTTTTAATATTGCTTCATATGCTCTTTTAAATCTGATGATAGCACAAGTTACAGACAATAATCCGGGAGAATTCATCCACACCTTTGGTGACGCACACATATATTCTAATCATAAAAGGCAAATAGAAGAACAATTATCAAGGATTCCAAAAAAACTACCTAAAGTGATTTTAAATCCAGAAATAAAAAATATTTTTGACTTTACTTACGATGATATCGAAATAGTAAATTATGACCCACATCCATTAATTAAGGGTTCTGTTTCAATTTAATTTTTTAAAACTTTAATTAGTTTTTCAATATCAGAAATATTATTGTAAAAATGAACAGAAACTCTAATTCCTTCTCCCCTTATAGCAAACCTGATTCCATTTTCTGTCAGCTTTTTATGTAAATTGTCCTGTCCTGGTATATTATAAATACCTGAGTGTAATTTTCTTTTTTTAACTAAAGGATTAATTAACCCTAATTCATCCAGTTCGTCCTTAAGTAAAGAGCTTAATTCTTTTTTTCTTTTAATTAATGAATTAAAATTATTTTTTTGCAAAAAATTTATTGCAAAATTCAAAGAAGCAGCACCTGTATAATTTATATGACCTGAATAAACTTTTTCGTATATCAATTCGGCTGAAGAATTTGTTTTAAGGAAAAAATTATTTGAAAATGAAATATAGGCATTTCCAAATCCTGCTAACAGCCATTTATATCCACTACCAATGACTACATCAAAAGGAGAACTGTCAAAATCAAAAAAATCAGAACCTACAAATTGTGTAGTATCTCCTATAATTATAAGATTTGGATTTTTGGTTTTAATTTCATTTAATTTTTCAAAATCAATTTTAATACCTGATAAAAATTGAACTACAGATACAGCAAGCACTGAATAAGATTTTTTTTTCAGTTGTTTTTCTATTTCAATCTCAAAATTTGGACTTATTTCAACATAATCTATTTCAAAATCTCTTTCCTTTAAGCCATTAATTAATGACTCATAATCATCTTTAATGGTAAGAACTGATGCATTATTTGGAATCATATCTAACACATATCTATATCCCGTGGAAAAATTAACAGTAAAAAACGTATTTTCTATTTTAGAATTGATAAAAGATGATATGGTCTCTCTGTATGTATTTATTTTTTCGAGACTATCAATTTTAAACTTATCCCCATCATTTAAAAAATCACTGTCTATTTTTTTTCTGTAGCTAAACAATTCTTTAGACATCAATCCAACGTATGCGGTGTTGAGATAAACTGATGAATTTAAAACAGGAAATAAGGAACGCATATAAATTTATAATTAATTAATTTTAGATTTGCCAGTAAAAATAGATATTTGTTCATAAGTTGTAGTCGTTAAGAATAAAAACTTATGAAACTATATTTAACAAAAGATTTAAAAAAACTTAATGAGTTATAAATCTCAACCCAAAGGAATAACAATAATTGTAGCTGCCTCTGAAAATAATGTTTTAGGAAAGAATAATAATCTTATTTGGAGAATCCCTGAAGATCTAATTCGATTTAAAAAATTAACTACAGGACATTCTGTAATTATGGGAAGAAAAACATTTGAGTCAATGCCAAAAGCCCTACCTAAAAGGAGAAATATAATAATAACAAGAAACAAAAAATATTTTGCTGAAAATGCTGAGATTTGTTATTCAATTGAAGAAGCTTTGTCCCTAGTTAAAAACGATCCACAACCATTCATTATTGGTGGTGGTCAAATATATTTACAGAGTATGGACCTTGCAAATTTGATTGAACTGACAAGAATACATCAAGATTTTGATGGAGATACATTTTTTCCAGAAATTCCAAGTAATAAATGGGAATTAATTTCAGAGGAAAAAATTTCTGCTTTAAATTCAGAAGACCTAAGCTACTCATACCTAACCTACAAAAGAAAAAAATAATGAAGGCATATATATTTCCAGGACAAGGCTCTCAATTCGTTGGAATGGGTAGAGAATTATACAAAAAAAAATTAGGTAAAAAACTTTTTGACGAATCAGATGAAATATTAGGTTTTAAAATTTCTAAAATTATGTTTGATGGTGAAAAAGAAGATTTAAAAAAAACTGAAGTCACTCAACCTTCTGTTTTTATATTTTCAGTTATTCTATCAAAATTATTAAAGCGATCGTTTCAACCAAATGCAGTAGCAGGTCACTCTCTTGGTGAGTTTTCTGCTTTGGTAGCTGCAGAAGGAATATCTTTTAGTGAAGGATTATTACTTGTAAAAAAACGCGCAGTAGCTATGCAAAAGGCTTGTGATTTAAAAAAGGGAACAATGGCTGCAGTTATTGGATTGAATGATGATCATGTCAAAAGTATTTGTGCTAAGACTTCAGGAATTGTTGTTGCGGCAAATTTTAACTGCCCAGGTCAATTGGTAATTTCTGGAGAATTAAATGCAGTTCGTAAAACCTGTGATGTTTTAGTTAAAGAAGGTGCAAAAAGAGCTCTCATATTATCTGTTGGTGGTGCATTTCATTCACCCTTAATGGTTCCTGCAAAAATAGAATTGGAGAAAGCAATAAATAATACTTCCTTTAAAAAACCTATCTGTCCAATTTATCAAAATTTTAGTTCTTTTTCAGAAACAGATCCGGGATTAATTAAAGAAAATTTAATTAATCAATTAATTAATCCTGTTAAATGGAGGCAAACAATTATAAATATGTTTTCAGATGGATTGACAAAATTTATTGAAACCGGGCCTGGAAATGTTCTTCAAGGACTAAACAGGAAAATTGATATTAAAATTAAAACAGTTCAAGCGGAAATTCAAAATTAATTTTTATAAACACTACCATTTTTCATAACAAAAATTACATCTGTAAGAGTATTAATATTATCCAATGGGTTATCATTTGTTGCTATAATATCAGCGAAAAAACCTTTAGATATTTGACCTAAAACGTTCTCTTTATCTAAAATCAGTGCATTAGTAATTGTAGCTGATTGAATTGCTTCAGTTTCAGGCATTCCAGCCTCAACCATATAAATAAACTCCTTGGCATTTAATCCATGATCAAAAACACCTGCATCTGTTCCAAAAGAAATTCTAACTCCTTTTGAATAAGCCTTTGAAAATGTTTTTTGAATCACAGGACCAATTTTTAAAGCTTTTGGAACAATTATATCAGGATAGTAGTCTGGAATATTTGCTTTTTCCACAACACTTTTACCAGCTGTCATTGTTGGAACCAAATAAGCATTTTTTTCGATCATTAAATCCATTGTTCTTTCACTCATAAGTGTTCCATGTTCAATTGTCCTTACTCCCGCAAGGACTGCTCTGTACATACCCTCATCACCATGTGCATGAGCAGCAACATGCATTCCATAATCTTTTGCTGTATTTACAATTTCCTTGATCTCTTCAACTGTAAATTGTGGGTTTTCTCCATTTTCTGCCATACTAAGAACCCCACCTGTAGCAGTAATTTTTATCAAATCAGCTCCATTTTTGTATCTCTGCCTTACAGCTTTTTTTGCATCCTCTATTGAATTAATTACTCCATCCTTGGGTCCTGGATCCCCTATTAACTCATTTCTATATCCATTAGTTGGATCAGCGTGTCCACCAGTTGTACCTATTGCTTTTTCAGCCGTAAAAATTCTTGGACCTGAAACCTTTCCTTGATTTATTGCATTTCTAAGTGCTACATTAACTCCCCGTCCCCCAACATCTCTGACAGTAGTAAATCCAGCCATTAAAGTTCTATTAGCAAAAATTGCAGCATCATATGCTATATCTGAATCATTTAAAGTAAATTCATTTAGATATGAATTTTTGCTTGATTGTCCCTCTATATGAACATGCATGTCGATAAGACCAGGCATTACTGTCTTAGACTTAAGGTCAATTAAGTTTATATTTTTATTTTTTGGCTTTTTGAATCCTTTTTCAACTGAAAAGATTTTTTCATTTTCAATTATTATTGTTCTATTTTTTAAAATCTTTCCTGACTTTGAATCAAATAAATTCCCACAATATATATATGTATGTTGAGAATGAACCCTAATAAAAATTAAATAAAATATGATAAATAAAAACTTTTTCATTATTGCGTTTTGAACTAAACTACAAAAATTTTATTTCAAAAAAGTTATGATTTTATTACAAATAAAATTGATTTGGTCATCATTAAGTTCAGTATGCATAGGTAAAGATATTACTGAATTGCAGAGTTTATTGGTGTTTTTAAAATCTTCATCATTAAATCTATCATTTTGATAGGCTTTTTGTTTATGAAGAGGAATTGGGTAATATATCCCATAAGGTATATTATTTGATGTAAAATATTTTGCCAATTCATCCCTTTTTTTAAAATTTAACGATATGGTATACTGATGAAATACGTGTGAATCCTCATCCCCAATAACTTTTGGGATTTTTATATTATTGTTTTTAATCAGTAATTCTGAATATTTTGATGCTGCTATTTTTCTTGAGTTATTATATTCATCTAAAAATTTTAATTTAACATCTAGTATAGCAGCCTGAATTGAATCTAATCTGGAATTTACTCCTACAATATCATGGTGATATCTTTTGTACATTCCATGGTTTACGATTCCACGAATTTTTTTTGCTAATTCATCATCATTTGTGAAAATAGCACCTCCATCACCATAAGCTCCAAGGTTTTTGGATGGAAAAAACGATGTAGTTCCTATTCTACCAATTGTTCCGACCTTTTGTTTTTTTCCATTTGAAAACTTAAAGTTTGCACCCAAAGCTTGAGCAGCATCCTCAATAACATTTATATTATATTTTTTTGCTAGTAATATAATTTTTTCCATGTTGGCAGCTTGTCCAAACAAATGAACAGGTATAATAACCTTTGTTTTTTTTGTGATAGCTGATTCTAATGAATCAATATTTATATTAAATGAATCAATATCAACGTCAACTAAAACGGGAGTTAAATTCAATAATGAAATCACTTCTACAGTTGATGCAAAAGTAAAATCAACAGTTATAACTTCATCTCCAGGTTTCAAATCAAGACTCATCAATGAAATTTGAAGAGCATCTGTTCCATTAGCGCAAGGAATAACATTTCTTACATTAAGATATTTCTCAAGATTATTTTGAAAACTTAATACTGACGGTCCATTAATAAAAGAGGTTGAATTTATTACATCTTTTATAGCTTTATTGACCTGATTTTGAATTGAGTTATATTGACCCGCTAGGTCAACCATATTTATTTTTTTCATCTAAAAAATTTCATTCAAAATTAATTAAATCTAATAAGTTATTACAATTAGTTAAAGACTATTTCAAACAATATTTAACTAAATTTGAAAAAAAAATATTTTGAAATTTTTATATAATTCTCTTTTAAACATTGCATTAGTATGTATTTCAATTATATCTATTTTCAATAATAAATTGAAAAATTTTCTTGAAGGAAGAAAGGCAACAATGAAATTTATCAGTAATAACAGGCCTCTAGGATCAAGAGTCATATGGTTCCATTGCTCTTCTCTTGGTGAGTATGAGCAGTCGATACCTTTAATAAAAAAAATAAAAGAAAAACTCCCTAGTTATAAAATTGCTATTACTTTTTTTTCAATTTCAGGTTTTAGTAATAAACTAGAGAAGCATTTGTGTGATTGGTCCGGCTATCTTCCCCTTGAAAATTCAAATAAAATTGTGAAGCTTACAAATTTCATTAATCCAAAATTGATGGTTCTTGTAAAGAATGAGTTTTGGCCTATCCTGCTTGATGTTTTACACAAAAAAAAAATATCTGTTATTTCCATTTCAGCCAGATTCAATCATCAACAGTTTTTTTTTCAACCCTGGGCTATTTGGTTTTTAAATAAAATAAAAACTATAAAACACTTTTATACAGTCAACCATGAATCTGAAAATCTTTTAAAAAATAAAGGAATAAAAAATTCAGAATGTGTAGGCGATATTAGAATGGATAGAGTTATTCAATTAACCTCAATCATCCAAAAAAATAAAATCATTGAGCATTTTACTAAAAATTATAAATGTTGGGTTGCAGGAAGTACATGGGAAGAAGATTATGATTTATTTATTGAATATATCAGAAAAAAAAATAGCCCAAAAACAATAATAGCTCCTCATGACTGTAGCCCAAATTCTATTTTGGTATTGGAAAAGAAATTAAAAATTCCTGCTGCTAAATTTAGTTCATATTCTTTTGAAAATGATAAATCAAAAAAAGTTTTAATTATTGATTCAATAGGACACTTAAAATATATATATAAATATGCAATTTGGGCATACGTTGGTGGTGGTATGGGAAAGAAAGGATTGCACAATATTCTTGAACCTGCAGCCCATGGAATTCCAATAATTATTGGAAAAAATTATAAAAAATTTCCTGAAGCAAATGACTTAATTAAAAGTAGAGATTGTTTTTCAGTATCCACTAAAAAAGAATTCACTGATGTAATTAAACATTTATTAATTGAATCAAATTATAAAAAAATTAAAACCAAAGAATATGTGAAAAAAAATCTTGGTGCTTCAGATAAAATTTTTAATGAAATAAAATTCATGTTGGAAGAACAATAACATTTATTAACTTTGTCCGATCTTCCAAAAAAAAACAATGAACAAGATTTTAAAAATCCTTTTTCTCGTAACCTTTTTACTTTTATTTTCAAAAAAAATACAAGCTCAAGATCAAGAATACCCAAAATCTTTTAGTATTTCTAAAAAACTACCAAATATTATATTCATGATAGGAGACGGGATGGGTCTTTCTCAGATTACCGCAGGAACATATTCAAACGGAAATACTAGTTCCCTGGAAGAAATGAGCTATGTAGGTCTTCAAAAAACTCATGCTCATAATAGGTTAGTTACAGACTCAGCTGCAAGTGGAACTGCCATGGCCTGTGGTGAAAAAACATTTAATGGAGTAATTGGAATTAATTCTAAAAATAAAAAGTTAGAGTCAATATTAGAATATTGTATGACAAAAGACTATAATACAGCACTTATAGCAACCTCAAGTATTGTTCATGCAACACCTGCATCATTTTATGCTAATGTCATTTCCAGAAGAGAATATGAGGACATAGCTTTACAATTAAGATTTCATGATATTAATTATTTCATTGGTGGAGGACAAAAACACTTTAACAGAAGAAATGATAAAAGGAATCTAATTCAAGAAATGGAGGGAGAAGGATATACTATTGTTAACAATATTAATAATTTTAAAAACTCTTCATCTAATAAACTTGGATTCTTTACCTACTCAGATGAACCACCTCAAAAATCTATGGGGAGAAAACCAAGTTTAGAAATTTTAGTGGAATCCACACTTAAAAAACTAAAAACTGATAATAAGCCTTTTTTTTTGATGGTAGAATCATCACAAATTGATTGGGGAGGACACGCTAACGACTTGCCATACATAATATCTGAATTTAAAGAATTCAGTCTAGCTATCAACTCAGCCGTAGAATATGCAAAGAATGATAAAAATACATTAGTTGTTGTTACCGCCGACCATGAAACAGGCGGCCTTGCAATTAAAAAGGGAAATTTAAAGAAAAATTCTGTCTCTGGGGACTTTACTACTATTGGTCACTCAGGGAGCATGGTTCCAGTTTTCAGTTATGGAACTAATTCTGAAATTTTTTCTGGTATATACGATAATACCGCGATTTATGATAAATTTAAAACCGCGGTTGATCAGAAAAATTAATTAAGTAATTTTTATTTTGTTCTCATTGCATCCAAAATCTCCTTTTGAAAGCTTTTGTCATCTTCGATTATCTCATAAAATTCATTAAGAAAACCTATTGTTTCCTTGTATTCTTTTTCACTATCAAATTGAGATTTATGTGATTCAACTATGGAAGTCAAATTATCCTTCTTACTAACATATAATTCTCGTGTCTCCTGCATTATAGACGTGTCTCTTTTAAAACCTCTATACTTTCTATCTCTAACTGAGTTAATACCGAGTGTTTCGTTTACAGTAGCGTAGCTAGGATTAACAAATCCTGACATATCAAAATCATATGAGAGGGGAATTAACTTCTTGTCTATGTAAAGTAATTTTGCATTATGCTGATAAGCAACAGAAATATCTGTATTTCCCAACATAAAGTTAAAAATGGCATTTTGTACTGAAACAGTAGCATCCATTGCTAATGGATGAATAAATCTATCAACTACACGCCCTTCAAAACGTTTAGCAATGACTTTATCATCTTCAATTAAAAAACCTTTTAACTGATGAACCTTTTCTTTTTTACCTCTTATTTCAGAAAATTCAATATCTACTCTTCTTACATTGAAGTGATACGGAGAAATTTGCTCATATAATTTGTATGCCATATACTCTTTGAGAATATTATCATTTTTATCAGACTCTAATTTGCATGGGAGAACTAATTTTAGATTTTTGTTTCCTTCAAATAATGTTCCCTTTCTTGCAATTTTTTTAATTTTCATTTTTATTGGAGGAAAATAGCAGGTATTTCTTCTAAAATTACCTCTAGCTCTTAGTCTTACATCAATATTTTTCCATGTACCTGCCTCATCATAAGACATTTGGGTTTCAATATATGTTGAATCGTTAGTTTTTTTGTTCATTACTTTGTTAGAGTAATTAAGTTTGATTTTTAAAGGCTCTTCATTTTGGAATAAAGCCGACAAATTGTTATCGTCTTGCGCATTAAGAAATAGTCCTAAAAACAATAACAATAAAAAGTTTAATTGTTTATTCATAATATAGTTATTAAATTTATCAAATATAAAAAATATTTGAGCTTATGCTAAATAGATATACTGTTATTATAAATTCCAAAACTATAGTTGCATTGGCAATTTCATTTTTTGTCCTAATTATTGCCTATAAATTCAATGTAGATTATGATATAGATTTAACATTAATTAGCATCGCAATAATTTTTCCTCTGGTTTTTTGTATTAGATCAGCATTTAGAAGAAGAGAAAAGGCTCTTGAACACCTAAGTCAATTTAGAAGTAATTTAAGAACCATTGAACATTATCTTAAAATGAGTAAACTGAGTGAAGATAAGCTTCAAGATCTATCGAAACTCATCAATAAATTAGAAAATGACTTTTTAAAAGAACTTTCAAAGCCTCAGATTAATCTTGAAAAAATTGATTCAAATACAGAGTCAATTTTTAACTTTCTTAAAGATAATGATGAAGAAATTTCAGGAGGAATTAGACAAAAAGCAATACGCTTTTTACGGGACGTTAGTGATGGACAGGATAATTTAATAGCAATTTACCTTCATAGAACACCTATTAGTTTGAAAGCTTATTGCCTAATTTTTATATACCTTTTTCCTTTGGTTTATACCCCAACAATAATACACAAAATGGGTTCCGATGCAGACTCTATTTATTTAACATACTTTGTAGTTATGTTGAGCGAATTTATTTTAATTTCTCTTTACAATATTCAAGATCAAATGGAGTATCCATTTGATGACGAGGGACTAGATGATATCCAGCTCATGAAGTTTAAATTCAAAAGATAATTAAATTTTCTACCCCATATATTTTTTGCTTTGAAATATACCCCATATGAGGGCAGTTAATAAAAAAGATGTGTAACTAATTCCTGCTGTTCTATTATCGATGAAGTAGAAAATTAATCCAAAAATTATAGTTGATTTAACGGATATGAATATCAAAAATTTTCTTAAAAACTTAAGATAATTTTTTATATCAAATTTTTTTCTCTCTTCATCAGACATATTATTATAGCCAGCCAATAAATTCCCTGAATTCTCTTCATTCAAACCAAATGCAATAGCAAATAGAATTGAATTTATAAATGTTACTGCCGTAAAAGAAATCATTTAATAAAAATAAAAAAACCTCAACAAAATGTTGAGGTTCATATTGTGCGGGTGAAGGGACTCGAACCCCCAAGCCGCGAAGCACTAGATCCTAAGTCTAGCGTGTCTACCAATTTCACCACACCCGCTATATTTAAAAGTCAACAAATATAATCAAGTTTTACAAAAAATATGAATGTAAGTAAATATCATTATCATGATTTACTATTTTTACAACCTAAAAACTTTAACTATGTATTTGCTGACCGATAATATGAAAAAACAGTACCTTGACGAGCTAATTGACTTTTTAAAAATTCCATCAATTAGTGCCGATCCAAAGTATAAAAAGTCTGTAAAGAAAGCTGCAGAGTGGTTATCAAATTCCATTTCTAAGGCTGGCTGTGAAAATGTTGAAATAATTGAAACTAAAGGACATCCTATTGTATATGGAGACAAAATAATTGATAAAAAACTTCCAACTGTTCTAATCTATGGTCATTATGATGTACAACCAGCTGACCCCTTAGATCTTTGGAATAGTCCTCCGTTTAAACCAATTATAAAAAAAACCAAAAATCATCCTAATGGAGCAATATATGCAAGAGGTGCTTGTGATGACAAAGGACAAACTTTTATGCATATTAAGGCTTTAGAAATAATGATTTCAAGAAATGAGCTTCCATGCAATATTAAACTTATGATAGAAGGAGAGGAAGAGGTTGGAAGTAGCAACTTAGAATTTTTCGTTAGAAAAAATCAAAGAAAATTAAAATCAGATATTATTTTAATTTCTGATACTGGAATTCTAAACAATAATCAACCTTCAATAACTACTGGTCTGAGAGGTTTGAGCTATATGGAAGTTAAATTAACTGGACCCAACAGAGACCTTCATTCAGGATTATATGGAGGTACAGTTGCAAATCCGATTAATGTACTTTGTAAAATGATTAGTTCTCTAAAAGACGATAACAATAAAATCAAAATACCAGGATTCTATGATGATGTTATGGAAATAAGCAATAGTGACAGAAAAGAAATGTCAAAAATCCCGTTTGATTTAGAATTATTTAAAAAATCAATAAACGTAAAATCAATCTCTGGAGAAAAAGGTTTTACAACGATTGAGAGAAAATCCATTCGTCCTACACTTGATGTAAATGGTATTTGGGGAGGGTATTCTGGCGAAGGTGCAAAAACAGTTATACCAAGTGAAGCTAATGCTAAAATTTCTATGCGATTAGTCCCAAATCAAAACTGGAAAAAAATCAGTAAATTATTTATTAAACATTTAAAAAATATTACACCAAATTCAGTCAACATTGAAATTAAAACACATCATGGTGGCCAAGCTTATATAACTCCTGAGAGTAGCATTGGATATAGAGCAGCTTCCCTAGCATATAAAAAAAGTTTTGGAAAGGCTCCTTGTTCAGTGAGAGATGGAGGAAGCATACCTATAGTACCTATGTTTGAAGAAGTATTGGGGTGTAAGACAATTTTGATGGGTTTTGGACTTGACACTGATTCTATTCATTCTCCAAATGAACATTTTGGAATTTTCAATTTTTTTAAGGGTATTGAAACCATTCCATATTTTCATAAAAATTTTGCAAAGCTTTTTTATATGAATTCAACTTAAAGATTTACCAAAAAAAGATCAGAAGCGATTCCATCAGACAAAAACTTAGATTTTTTTGTAATATGTAAGTTATCTCCATCCCAGTATAAATCATTAGATAAAATTCTTTTCTTTGCATTTTCCTCTAAATATGCAACAAATTTTTCTCCAATTTGTTTTCTAATTTTTTGAGTTGAAACTCCTGATGATGTTCTCAACCCAGTCATCACTAATTCATTAAATCTATCTTTTAAGCTAAGTGACTCAATTGATAGAGGCAAAGATTTTTTTTTTATGGAATTAAGGTATTTTATGTTCTGACTAATATTCCAACTTCTTGTCATTTTTCCGTCAAAACTATGGGCAGATGGACCAATTCCTAAGTAAGCACTTCCACTCCAATATCCTTCATTGTTTTTTGAAATATAACCCGGTTTAGAAAAATTTGAAAATTCATAATTTATATAATTATTTTTTTCTAAAAGCTTTATCATGTACCAATATTGCTGCTCGACATCAAATTCATTGAGTGGGGTTAATTTTCCAGATAAAATTTGTTTTTTCATAACCGTTTTATCTTCAACAGTTAAAGCATATAAAGAAAGATGAGGGGGGTTAAAAGATAATGCCTCATCAAGATTGAACTTCCATTTGTCAAGATTACTATGAGGAATACCATAAATTAAATCCATAGAAAAATTTTCAAAAATATCTCTTATCATTTCAAGAGCAATATATGCCTGTGAAGCATTATGAGGTCTGTTCATTAAATCAAGATCTTCTTGATTAAAAGACTGAATTCCTATACTTAATCTATTTATATGATTTTGTTTTAAGGCATTTAAGTAATCTAATGATGCATCATCTGGATTCAATTCAAGGGTAATTTCAATATCATCAGAAACTTTAAATTGATCTTTAATAAATAAAACAAAATCTCCAATTAATTTAGGATGAATTAGAGATGGCGTTCCCCCTCCAAAATAAATACTATTTACAATATTATTTTTAAAAAAATCTTTTCTCATTCTGAGCTCTTGCTGCATAGATTTAATCATTGAGTTTTTATTATTTAAAGATGTAGAGAAATGGAAATTACAATAACTGCAAGCTTTTTTACAAAAAGGGAAGTGAAAATATATACCTGCCATTTTTAATTAATTCTTTTTAATTTTCCTTGGATTTTTTATTATGTATGTGGACCAACTAGAATACTCCTTTTTGGAATTAAATGATCCTCTGTTATAAAAATGACATACCGCCGCAGCAAGGCCATCAGTGGAATCTAAATTTTTTGGCAAAGAATTAATTTTGAATATATTTTGTAACATTTTAGCTACTTGTTCTTTCGAAGCATTCCCATTTCCAGTGATTGACATTTTTATTTTTTTTGGAGAATACTCAGTTATTACTAATTCTCTTGATAAACCTGCAGAAATTGCAACTCCCTGGGCTCTTCCAAGTTTTAGCATTGATTGAACATTTTTGCCAAAAAAAGGAGCTTCGATAGCAAGTTCATCCGGATGATATTTGTCTATTAAGTCCATTGTCCTTTTAAAGATTAATTTAAGTTTAGTGTAATGATCCTTTTCTTTATTTAATTGAAGTTCATTTAATTCTAGCAAATACATTTTTCTGTCGAGAACTTTAATTACGCCAAAACCCATAATTGTTGTTCCTGGATCAATCCCTAAAATAATTATTTCATTATCTGTCATTTTGATTTTTTTGATTTAATTTTAATTGGTAAAGAAAATTTTACATTTACAAATAACCCAACATTTGTTTTAATCGCAGGTAGGGCATCAGGAAGTTTTTGAATAGTTTCTTCTATATTCACTTTTAAATTTGGAATTTTCCCAATTAAGTCATTCGAATCAAAAATGGAATCAAGACTGAAATTTCCATTTTTATTTATTTTGATTTGAATTATTAATTCAGAATTAATCTCATCATTTGATTTCAATTCATTTTTAGAAAGATTTGAGTAGATTAAATTAACCAAAGTTTCTCTAAAACATTCCTTTTGATCTTCTAAAGACTCTAAGACTTCACATTCATCATAGGAGGGAATCTGATCAGTTTTAGACCATTCGGAAGCTTTCTTTATTTCATTTAAAGAAACTTTTTTTAGATCAAATAAATCACAATTTTGGAAGAAAATTATAAATGAATAAAAAAATACCCATGAATTATACTTAAAGCTCATTTTTGGAATTAAACTCTTAAAATTACAAATTTTAGACAGTTTACTTAAATTATAGATCACAATTCTAAAATTTGATTTTATATATTTGTAATATGAAATTATTTCTTTTAACCTGTTTTCTTTTGGGCTTATGCTTTGCTGGAATTGCAATTAAAATTTGGGGAAAAAAAAATGGAGAATTTGCTGGAACCTGTGCAAGTCAAAATCCATTTTTAAATAAAGAAAATGAACCATGCGGATTATGTGGAAAGCTTCCCAAGGATCAAGATTGCAGTGTTGTTGATCCTCAATCAAATTAATTTTCTCATAAATTTAGGTTATGGAGGAAAAAAGTTTAATTTTTAAAGCTAAAAAAAATGATCAAAAAGCCTTCAATATTTTATTCAATAAAAACTGGGATTATTTGTATAATTTCCAGTTAAAGAGGGTTGGAAACAATCAAATTGCAGAAGAAATTTCAATTGAAACATTCGCGAAGGCTTTTGACAAGCTTGAATCTTTTAACAACAAATATAAATTTAAAACATGGTTAATAACAATATCCAAAAACCTTCATCTTGATCAACTAAGAAAAGAAAAAACAAAAAGCTTTAACCCAGAGGTAATAATTGAGGACCCTTCAAACATTCTTATCGATTCAAACCCTAGTCCAGAAGAGGGTATGATTATTGATCAAAACCTAGATCAAATTCTTCTTACAATTAAAAGCCTAAAAAATGAATACAGACAAATATTACAACTTCGTTTTTTTGAAGATCGAAGTTATAAAGCCATAAGCAAAATAATGAATCAACCTTTGAACACCATAAAAGTAAAAATTCTTCGTGCAAAAAAAATTTTGGCTGAAAAATTAAAAAATGAATAAATTAAAAAGGCTTGGGCCAGGACTACTATTTGCTGGAGCTGCAATTGGTGTTTCCCACCTTGTCTATTCAACAAGAGCAGGAGCAGATTATGGATGGGGTCTACTATGGGCATTTTTAATCATTAATGCTTTTAAATATCCATTTTTTGAGTTTGGTCCCAGATACGCTATTGCGACTGGAGAAACCCTTTTAGATGGTTATAATAAAATTGGTAAAAAGTATTTATGGTTTTATGCTATTTTAAATACTACCAACATGTTTACAATTCAAGCAGCAGTTACAATTGTAACTGCTGGTCTTGCGGCTCATTTTTTTGGAATAAGTGCAGATATCTCAGTATGGGGTTCTTTAATTATAATTATTAGCTCCTCACTTTTAATTATTGGAAAATATAATTTGCTCGATAAACTTATGAAATTAATAATTGTAATATTATCAATTTGTACTTTTCTCTCCTTTATCCTTGCAATAAATAATTCAACAGAATTCGCTCCGTTACATCAAATACTTCCTAAGGATTCTGGATTATTATTTTTAATTGCATTTATGGGATGGATGCCAGCTCCAATGGATATTTCAATTTGGCATTCAATTTGGTCAGTTGAAAAACAACGCGAAATTAAAAATATCAGCTTTAAAGAAACCATTTATGATTTTAATGTTGGTTATATCACTACTATCTTTCTAGGATTTTGTTTTATTGGTCTTGGATCCCTGGTTATGTTCAATACTGAAATTGAATTTTCAGATAAAGGTTTGGTTTTTGCAGGTCAATTAATTGACTTATACACATTAAACTTAGGAAAATCTTTTACAGGAATAATTTCACTTGCAGCTTTTACTACTATGTTAAGTACAACAATCACTACATTAGATGCCTCGCCAAGGGCTTTTTCAAAAACAATCCAATTACTTTTTGAAAAGGATAAAGATTATTATCTGTTTTTTTTATTTATTCTATCTTTTGGCACAATTGGAATATTTTTATTTTTTCAATCCGAAATGGGGTTTTTGGTTCAAATTGCAACTGTCTTATCCTTTTTAACAACACCTTTTTTTGCATGGATTAACTTAAAATTAATTACTAGTGAGTTTATCCCCAAAAAATTTCGACCAAGTAAATTATTAATAATATTTAGTTGGTTTGGATTAGTATTTTTAAGCGCTTTTACAATTGGATATTTATTAACCTTATAAAGAAGTTTTGTATCTTTGAAAAAAAAAGAAATTGGAGATTTTAGAAAAAGATATCTTAGAAAAAGAACAAATAAAATTTAAGAAGCTTGTTCTTCCAAATACAGAAAAAAAGATTGAAGAAACCAATGAAAAAAGTAAAGTTTCTAAACCAAAGTGGATTAGAGTTAAATTACCCATTGGAAAAAAGTACACTGATCTAAGAAATCTGGTTGATAAATATAAATTAAATACTATTTGTACCTCAGGAAGTTGTCCAAATATGGGTGAATGTTGGGCTGAGGGAACAGCTACATTTATGATATTAGGTAATATATGTACAAGATCTTGCGGTTTTTGTGCTGTAAAAACTGGAAGACCCTCTCCTGTTGACTGGGCTGAACCAGAAAAGGTTGCTCAATCGATTTTTAAAATGGGGATCAAACATGCAGTAATAACATCTGTTGATCGAGATGATTTGAAAGATATGGGTTCTATTATCTGGGCTGAATCCGTAATTGCAATCCGAAGAATAAATCCAAATACAACTTTAGAAACTCTTATCCCTGATTTTCAAGGAAATAAAAACAACATTGACCGACTCATTAAAGTTGCTCCTGAAGTTATATCTCATAATCTCGAAACGGTAAGAAGACTAACAAAAGAAGTTAGAATTCAAGCTAAATATGACAGAAGTTTAGAAGTTTTGAGATATTTAAAAGAAAAAGGAGTAAATAGAACTAAATCTGGAATCATGTTAGGTTTAGGTGAAACAGAAAGTGAGATATACGAAACATTAGATGATTTAATTAAAGCCAAAGTTGATGTTGTTACAATGGGTCAGTATTTACAGCCAACAAAAAATCATTTACCAGTTTCCTCTTTCATCACTCCAGATGATTTCAAGAAATATGAAAATTATGCATTAAGCCTCGGATTTAGACATGTTGAAAGTGGACCATTAGTTCGTTCATCATACAAGGCTCACAAACACATTACCTAAAGTTCCATATTTTTAATTGAGTTTTATTCTTTTATTGAAATCAATCTCCTCTTTGTTTGAAAAAAATGTAAGTTGAATTGGAATATAAAAAAGTTTGTCGGTTTTCAACAATGGTGACAGTCTAGCAAAATCTTTTTCAGTTGTTAGGATTAGCGAGTTTTTTGAAACTTTTTTAATTTTTGAAATGGCTTTTTCATCAAAATTAAAATGATCTTTATATTTTAAATGATCATAGATTATTTTTTTTGAATCTAAATGCGATAATAAATCTGAGGGATCAGCTATTCCTGTAACTAGGGTCATTTTATTTTTCTTTATTTCATCGAAATTTATTTTTTTAATTGAATTAATTAAGATTTTAGGATAAGTTATTGTTGAAAAATAAACTTTTTGTTTTGGAGAAAGATTTAAATTGTCAGTAAATTTAATTCTATCTTCTAAGCTCAAATTTTTTGGACATTTTGTAACTAATATAGTATTTGCTCTTTTCTTTTCAGCTCTGAATTCCCTGAGATTCCCAACCGGGAATAAATAATCTCTAAAAAATGGTTTATCATAACTTGTAGTAATAACTAAATGATTTGTTAATATTGATCTGTGTTGCATTATATCATCGAAAATTAACAGATCGACTTCAGGATATAATTTTGATATTTTTTTGATAGCTTCAATTCTTTTTTCAGCAACTATAACTTTTATTTTTGGGTGTTTATTTAAATATTGAAATGGTTCATCTCCAATATCGTTCGCAGTACTTTTTGTACTAGCAATTTTTAATCCAGAAGATTTTCTACCATAACCTCTGCTTATAACGGAAATATTATTTGATTTTTCATTCTCAGATATTAAATAGTCTACAAGAATTGATTTTCCTGTGCCTCCTAATGACAGATTTCCAACTCCAATAGAAAAAACATTCGTACTATTTTTTTTTAATAAGTCAAAATCAAACATAGTGTTACGGATGACAATAAAACATCCATATAAAATAGAGAAAGGAAAAAGTAAAATCCGAATCAATTTCATCTCGCTTAAAGATAATATTATATTTGTATTTCAACATTTTTAAAAATGAAGATTCAAAAAATTGTAGATACACTTGAACAATGGTCTCCAACTCAACAAGCAGAAGATTTTGATAATGTAGGTTTAATAGTTGGTGATGTTAATGATGATTTAACTGGAGTAATAATTTGTTTAGATACAACAGAAAAAATTATTGATGAGGCGCTTGAAAAAAATTGTAATTTGATAATAAGTTTTCATCCAATTATTTTTTCAGGAATAAAAAAACTAACTCCAAACTCCTATGTTGAAAAAACTATAATAAAAGCAATTAAAAACAAAATATCAATTTATGCAATTCATACTTCTCTTGATAATCACCGACATGGCGTAAATTATATGATTTCAAAGAAACTTGGACTAATAAACTCTAAAATACTCATTCCTAAATATGAAAATAAAACTATTGGTATGGGAAGAATTGGTAAATTAAAAGAAGCCATTAATGAAAATGATTTCATGGATTACCTGAAAAGCACAATGCAAACAAAATTGATCAGACACAGCAAATTTTTGGGAAAAAAAATTAAGAAAGTCGCTGTATTAGGTGGTTCAGGAGCTTTTGGTATAGAGAGTTCAATAAACCAAAATGCTGATGCATATGTAACTTCAGACCTAAAATACCATAATTTTTTTGAAGCCAATGACAAAATAGTATTGTTTGACATTGGTCATTATGAAAGTGAACAGTTTACAAAAAAATTAATCCATGATTATCTTACCAAAAAATTCCCTAGTTTTGCAATCGTTTTAGCAACCACAAATACTAATCCAGTAAATTATTTCTGAAAATATGGCAAAAAAAGAAAAAACAATAGAAAATAAACTTCGATCGTTATTTGATTTACAATTAATAGATTCAAGAATAGATGAGATCAGAAGTGTTAGAGGAGAGCTCCCTCTAGAAGTTGAGGACTTAGAAAAAGAAATTTATGGGCTACAAACTCGCTTAGACGAATTCAAGTTGGAATATGATAATTTTCAAAATCAGATCGCGCATGAAAAAAATAATATTGAAATAGCTAAGGAAGAAGAAAAAAAATATGAAGCTAAACTCAAAAATGTTAGGAATAATCGAGAATATAATTCCATTCAAAAAGAACAAGAATTTCAAAAATTAGAAATCGAACTATCTGAAAAAAAAATCAAAGAATTTCAGATGAAATCAGAACAATCGACATCAAGTATTGATGATCTTAAATCAAGCCTAGATGAAAGAAAAGCTCACTTAGAGGCAAAAAACAACGAATTAAATTCAATAATGAATGAAACTGAAAAAGAAGAAAAGTTACTAATTAAAAAATCTGATGAATTCTCAAAAGACATAGAGGAACACCTTATTGATACTTACAAAAAAATTAGAAAAAATGTAAAAAACGGCTTGGCTATTGTCCCAGTTGAAAGAGGAGCCGCTGGAGGTTCTTATTTTTCTATCCCTCCCCAAATGCAGATGGAAATTGCCTCTAGGCAAAAAATAATAACTGAAGAACATAGTGGTAGAATTTTAGTTGATGAAGATCTTGCTAATGAAGAACGTGAAAAAATGCTTTCCATTTTTAAAAAAGTAAAATAGAATATTAATTTTAAGAATTAATCATCTCTTTTTTTCAATCAATTTTTAAAAGTAATATTAAAATTTAAGCTTAGAAAAGACTGGGTGATGATCAGAGGCCCAATTTTTTTCTGAAGTTTTTAACTTTACAAGTCCAGATTTTAGGGGCTTGAGATTTTTGACAAAAATATAATCGATCCTTTTATTTGTATTCAATCTAGTATTAAAATCATTAAATGTCGAGTAATTTTTATCAGATTTTTTAATGCCAAATAAAACATCTGTTAATTGACTTTGAATCTTTTTTATTGAATGACTATCATCTTCCAAATTAAAATCTCCCATTAAAATTAAAGGATTTTGATATTTATTAACTGAATTAACTTTTTTTAAAATTAAATCTGTAGATTTTTTTTTGGCTTCGATGCCAACATGATCGAGATGAGTATTAAAAACCCAAATTCTTTTTTTTGAAGCTAAGTTTTCAAATAAACCATAAGTGCATATTCTTTTCATTGAAGCATCCCAGCCTATGGATACTTTTTCGGGGGTTTTAGACAACCAAAAAGTATCCTGAAATAAAACTTTGTATCTGTTTTTATTATAAAAAACTGGACTAAATTCTCCTTTATCCAAACCATCATCACGTCCGACACCAATGTAATTGTGATTAAATAAAGATTTTACTAGATCTCGTAGTTGAGAATAAGTTACTTCTTGTAAACCTATAAAATCAGGGTTTTGATCCGAGAGAAAAGAAGTAACGTAACTTTCTCTTGTTTTCCAAGAATTAATTTTTTCATTTGGATTTTCGTAACGAATGTTGTAGGAAATTAACTTTATTTCACCACAATTGACAAAAAACAAAAAAATTAAGAGTAAAATATTTTTCACACTTTAAAATTAGTAAATGTAATGCCTAGATGTTAGAATTATTATCACAACAGTTTTCATCATCACATCTGCAATAATTTAAATTGTAAATATGTAGAGAACATAGGGATATTGCTGCGAAATAAGAGAAAAATTCAGGTATTGAAAATAATTTAAACTGTTCGTTTAAAATCAATCCGCAAAGCAAAAACCATGAGATCAACATTAAAATTTTAATGGCATAATTCGTAGAGATTTTTATAGATCTATTTACGGCAAAAAATGAAATAATTAGAAAAAAATAGTTTAATGAATGCCAAAAAAATGTTGTCCCTATAATTTGATTTGAAATTTCAACCTGATATAAAAAAAATAATGGTGTAAGGATACAATGAGTTAAGCATAAAGTGCTAGATAGGATGCCTAAATGATCTGAATTTATCAACGTAATTTTCATAAATATCTTATAACCATGAAGTCAAAAAAGTGGGCGCTGAGGGATTCGAACCCCCGACCCTTTGGGTGTAAACCAAATGCTCTGAACCAACTGAGCTAAGCGCCCTTTTAAAAGTTAAATTATCAAAAAAACAATTCAGTAATTTAATAATAACCTCAATTGTAATTTTAGCAAACAAATATATATCATTATTCATTATCTGACTGTATAAATTCGTAAAACATCCGCGGCGACAAAATTACTTCCTGAAATGATTATTAAATCATTTAATCTTGATTGTTTCTTTGCTGATTCAAATGCGTTTTTCACTGACGAAAAATAATTATAGTTTATTTTTAATTTATTAGCAATTATACATAATTCACTTTCAGACATTGCACGATCATTATTAGGGGAGCAAAAATAATATTTCGCACTAAATGGCATCAAACTCAAAATTGACTCAACATCCTTTCCTTTTAAAAACCCAAGCACTAAATGAAGATCCTCGAAATTTTCATTTACTAATTGATCTATAATAGTTTGAAAACCTTTTAAATTATGACTAACATCAATTATAATTTTGGGTTTTTTAGACACAACATCCCACCTCCCAAAAAACTTTGTTGTTTTTTTAATATTTAGCAATGCTGTTTCAATTTCAATCTGAGAAATTATTAAATTTTTCAATTTTTTAATTGCTAATATGGATGTATCAATATTTTTTTTCTGATAAATTCCTAATAAATCACTCCTGTAATTTTTTTTTGAATCTTTGACAAAGAAAATTTTTGCATTTAAATCTTTTGCCTTTTTTTTAAATACAGGTTTGGTCTCAATATTTGTTTCACCAATTATTACAGGAACTTCTTTTTTTATTATTCCAGCTTTTTCATATGCAATTTTTGATAATGTATCTCCTAAAAACTCAACATGATCATATCCAATATTAGTAATTACTGAAACTTCTGGTTTTATTATATTTGTTGCATCAAGCCTTCCGCCCATTCCAACCTCAATTATTGCATAATCAACTTTTTTATTTAGGAAATAATCGAAACTTAGTCCAAGAGTAACTTCAAAAAAAGAGAGATTCAAAGAGTTTAAATAATTTAGGTTATTATTTAAAAACTTTTTGATGTAATACTTAGAAATATACTTACCATTAACTTTAATTCGCTCTCTAAAATCGATTAGATGAGGTGAGGAATAGATTCCAACACTCAGTCCTTTTGATTGAAGAATAGCAGCAATTATGTGTGCAACACTCCCTTTTCCATTAGTTCCAGCAATATGAATAGTTTTAAACTTATTTTGTGGATTATTTAATTTCCTGGAAAAAGAAATTATATTAGATAATCCAAAATTTAAATCCTTGTTTCCATATTTTTGATAGTTTGGAAGTTTACCATATAAATATTTCAAAGATTCAGAGTAAGATTTCATGATCTATTCAATAATTTTAAATTGAATAACAACAAATCCAATTTGCTTTTTTGGAGCATTTTTGTCGGGAAACCATTTATGCATTAATGCAGTCTCTTTTGCGGGTTTTAGTAGACATGGATGATTATTAGTTGTCCCCTTAACCCCTGGTTTTGCTGATATAACATCTCCTGTTTGATTTACCTCAATTCTAACAACAACTTTTCCGTACTCGTTACATTCTGGAACCTTTTTTCCCTGGAATTGAAGATTCCTTCCATTTAAACCATACCCAACACCTTCACCTCCTTTTCCCCTCTGGCCATAGTAAATAGTTGAATATGGATTTCCTTCTGATGTGCCCTGGTCAAAATAATTATTATTTTCTCCCTGACCTTTAATTTTATTTTTATTATCAATTTGATTATTCAAATTTGAAAGTATTGATTTTGTATAATCGCTTATCTTCTGCTCTTCTGTCTTATAGGTACTTACAACTTTTCCATTACTATTATCAACCTGTCTCAAGGAATCATTTTTTTTATTATTAATAGTTAAGTTTTTTTCTTTATCATTTGTATTAATCATTTCATTTTTCTGAAACGTTTTTTCTTCAATTTTTTGCTTCTTTTCAGTGGGTTCGTCATTTAGATTAAAATCATTTTTATTATTTAATTCATTTCCAAATCCATTACTAGATAAACCAAAATTAACTTCCATTCCATATTCAATTGGTGGGTCAAGAAATTTTAATGAAACAAATGAAAATAAAAGTAAAATAACAATTACTAATAAGGTCGTTAAGACAAAGGATTTTCTTTGATAGGTAGTTTTAAAAAACATAATTCAATTTGCATCAACTGCTAATACTACTTTTATACTATTTTCATTAGCAATATTCATAACATAAACCACATCATCAATTTGAACACTTTTTTCTGCTCTCAAGATAATTGATGGTGGTTGAATTTTTTCTAATTTTTTAAGCATTTTTTGTTCTAAAAATTTTCTTTCAACTAACTCATCATTAACATATATTATTCTGTTAGATAATAATGAAACAGACACAGATTTTCTATTTTCGGTTTTACCTTTTGCCTGTGGTAATTCAATTTTGATTGTATTTAGCTGTTGAGAAAGAGTTGAAGCTATCATAAAAAATATTAAGAGTAAAAAAACAATATCTGTCATCGAAGACATATTAAAATCTGGACTTATTTTATTTCTTCCTTTGATATTCATCTTATGTAGGTTCATTTAACAAATCAAAAAATTCAAGTGATATAGCTTCCATTTGATATACCACTTTGTTTGTTTTTACAACCAAATGATTGTAAGTAATATATCCAATAATTCCAACTACTAATCCAGCAACTGTTGTAGTCATTGCAGTATATAAACCATTGGAAAGCAATTGCATATCAATATTACCACCTGAATTTGAAATTTCAAAAATTGACAGTATCATCCCTATGACCGTCCCCAGGAAACCTATCATTGGAGCTACTCCTGAAATAGTTGCAAGAATACTTACATTTTTTTCTAACTTGTAAATTTCAATTTTTCCAGCGTTTTCAAGAGCAGAGCTTATATCCTCTAAAGGACGTCCAATTCTGGAGACTCCCTTTTCTAATAATCTGGCAACAGGAGTATTTATTTTATGACACAACCTTTTGGCTGGTTCAATTTTGCCTTTCAAAATATGTAATTTTATTTGAGGCATAAAATCTTTATCGATTATTGAGGCTGCTTTAATTGCAAACAAGCGTTCTAAGTATATGAAAATTACTATGATAAGTAAAACAAAAAGAATACCAATAATAACAATTCCCCCAATACCAGAGCTCTTGATTAGTTCTAATACTGATATTGTTTTTTCAATTTGAATAGAATTAATTTCTTGAAGGCTTATCATATCAATTTTAAGGGATTTATTATTTAATGAATAAATTTAATTTATAAGATAAAATTACGCAATAAAATGAAAGTCATTGAACCAGATAAAAAACCAATTAAGGCTAACCATGATATATTTTTTAAATACCAAAAAAAATCAATTTTTTCCATTCCCATTGCAACTACTCCTGCTGCAGATCCAATTATCAACATACTTCCTCCAGTACCAGCAGAATAGGCAATAAAATGCCACAACGGATTATCCAAAGATTCTGAAAACATTCCCATACTTGCTGCAACTAGTGGTACATTATCAATAATGGCAGATCCAAATCCAAAAAGAATTACTACTATATCAGTATTGGGTAGTATTGTATTCAACTGATCTGCAAACTTAAATAATATACCTAAAGATTCTAAAGCTGCTACCGATAATAAAATTCCGAGAAAAAAAAGAATACTTGGTAATTCAATCTTGGATAATGAACTTTGTACTGGACTGTGACTTGAGTGTAAGTCACTTTCAATATCTACTGAGCTTATGTTTATTTTAGCATTGGTGAATATTTCTGCAAATGTTGCCACAATTGAAAGAGAGAGCATCATTCCAACATATGGAGGTAGATGGGTCAAAGTTTTAAATACAGGCACAAAAACTATTGCACTTAATCCCAAATAAAGCATAATTGAACCTCTTGGATGAATAGTTGCCTCATCATCATTAGGGTGCTCTATGAATCCATTAAAAGGTTTCATTAGTGAAGCCAAAAAAACAGGTATTATTAAACAAATTAATGATGGTAATAATACATAAACAATTAAACTTTTTGTTGTGACTTTGTTACCAATCCATAACATAGTAGTTGTTACGTCTCCAATGGGTGACCAAGCTCCACCAGCGTTAGCTGCAATAACAATTAATGCAGCAAACCAAATTCTCGAATCTTTGTTGTGAATTATTTTTTGAAGTATAGTAATCAAAACAATCGTAGCCGTTAGGTTGTCAATAATTGCAGAGAGAACAAATGCTAAAGATGAAAAAATCCATAATAATTTGATTTTATTTTTTGTTTTAATAAAGGATTTTATTGTGAAAAAACCATTGAAATAATCTATTATTTCAACAATAGTCATTGCTCCCAATAAAAAAATAATTATCTCAGCTGTTTTACCTAAATGATGAAGCAAAACTTCATCAATATGAGAAACTACAAGGTCTTTCATTGTAACATTAACATCATAAACTGTTAGGTGACATAAAGAGATAATTGCCCATAGTAATGACATCATACCAAGTGCAGGTATAAGTTTGTCTATTTTTAAATTATGTTCTAATGTAATCGCTAAATAACCAATTATGAATATGCTTATTACGATAATTTCCATGTAGTGTTTGATTTATTAAATCGCAACAAGCAATCTAAAATATATTAACAACTAATTTATAAAAATTTATTAGATAGGATCAATCATTTAATTATTTTTCCCGAACAATGATTCATAGTTGCACCAGTTACAGAGGAAAAACAATTATTAATATTTAAAACCTTCAATAAACCAAGTAATCCAAAAATTAAAGCTTCCTTAAAGTTGATTATTTCTTTTGATGGAATTATAATTTTAGCATTAGAATTTAATTGTAATTCTTTGATTAGATATTTATTATGAGCTCCTCCTCCCGTAACTAATACCCTGTCATCTTTTGTTAAACTCAATGAAATTATTTGCACAATGTGAATAACATAAGTATGCATTACATCTTCTAATGAATTTTTTTTTAAGTAACTATTTATTGTTGGAAAAATATTCTCTGACACCCATTCTATACTCAGAGATTTTGGATGAATAAATGAATAAAATTCAATTGAGTTTAATTTGTTTAATAAAGAAGGAATTAATTTTCCAGATTTGGCAATTAGTCCGTCTTTATCATATTTTTTACCTGCTATATTGGATAAATAGTTTAAAACCAGATTTACTGAACAAAGATCATATGCTATGATCTTTTTATCTTTGTTCTTTGAGATATTGGCAAAACCTCCAAGGTTCAAACACCCGGAGTAATTGGAAAAAAGAATTGAATCTCCAACTGGAACCAAAGGGGCACCCTGACCACCCAAATTAACATCCTGTGTCCGAAAATCACAAACGGTCTTGATCTTATATTCTTTATTTATTGAACTTAAATTTCCAAGCTGATATGTTATTCCAATTGACGGATTATGAATTGCAGTATGTCCATGAGAGGAAACTATATCTATGTTTTGTAATTTATTTTGAATAATAAATTCATTTATTTTAGTTCCTAAATATTTTGTGTACAAAAAATCTATTTTCAATAGTTCTTTTTTTGATTTAATATGGATATCAGTTAATTTATCAACCCAATATTCATTGTATGGAATGAATCTTGAATTCAAAATTTCAAATTTCCATTTTTTAATATTAAACTCAACAAATACAAGATCAATACCATCCAAAGAAGTTCCTGACATGATTCCGATAACTCTAAAAAAATCTTTTTTATAAACCATGAATTATAAATTATTTAAAATTTAATATATTTTATTATGATATATTTATTTTACTTCAATATTTTTAATAATTACTTATATGAATTAATAATGAACGATTGTAATAGCTAAAAAACATTCAAAAATATTAATTTAGTTGATTCACTCTACCAAACAAAACAAATATAATTATGCTTCCAATAAAGCAAGGACTTTATGACCCAAAAAACGAACATGATAATTGTGGCGCAGGTTTTATTTGTAGTCTAGAAGGAAAAAAGACTAATGACATAATTCATAAGGCTCTTGATATTTTATGTGTACTTGAACACAGAGGTGCAGTTAGTTCAGATGGAAAAACTGGTGATGGTGCTGGAATATTAATTGAAATTCCCCATGAATTTTTTATCCAAAATTGTGATTTTAATATCCCAGATCCAACCAAATATGCAGTCGGTATGGTTTTTTTACCTCAGAAGGAAAACCAAAAAACATATTGCATAGGGGTTTTTGAGTCTGAAATAAAAAAGCAGGGTCTTAATATTCTTGGGTGGAGAAATGTACCTATCAAAAAAGATGTGGTTGGCAATATTGCATCACAAACAGAACCAAAAATAATGCAAGTTTTTGTTGGCACCGAGGATGCTTCAATTGGTGAAAAATTATTTAACATAAAACTTTTTTGTGCAAGGAAAATTACCGAAAATACAATTTTAAACTCTGAGATTTCTCAATCACAATATTTTTACTTTTCAAGTTTGTCCCTAAGAACAATAATTTATAAAGGTCTATTAATTCCTGAGGACATTAAAAAATACTACTGTGATTTATCTGATCCATCTGTGGTTACAAGACTTGCATTAGTTCATCAGAGGTTTTCAACAAACACTTTTCCAACATGGGATTTAGCACAACCTTTTAGATATATGTGTCACAATGGAGAAATAAATACTTACAAAGGAAATTTGAGTAGAATGCAAACAAGAGAGGAGCTTTTTAAAAGCGAGTTTTTTGGACCGGAAATAAAAAAAATTATTCCAATTATTTTGCCTGGAAAGTCTGATTCAGCTTCAATGGATATGGTTGTTGAACTTTTACTTGCAACAGGGAGGTCTTTGCCTGAAGTAATGATGATGTTGGTTCCTGAAGCATGGGAAAAACACTTGTCTATGGATAAAGATAAAAAAGCGTTCTACGAATATAACTCCTGTATAATGGAGCCTTGGGATGGTCCTGCTTCAATTCCTTTTACAGATGGGAAATACATAGGCGCTCTTCTAGACAGAAATGGATTAAGACCATCAAGGTATTCTGTCACAAAAGACGGATATGTTGTCATGTCGTCAGAAACTGGCGTACTTGATATTCTTCCAGAAAACATAAAACTTCATGGGAGACTTGAACCTGGAAAAATGTTCTTGGTTAATATGGATGAAGGTCGAATTGTTAAAGATGATGAAATTAAAAAAATAATAACCTCTAAATTTCCCTACCATAATTGGATCAAAAAAAACCTATTACAATTAAAAGACATTGCTGAAATAAAAAATTTAGAAAAGGAAGAAAGTACCGAATTCGAAACTCGAATGAGGATTTTTGGTTATACATATGAAGACTTAAAAACCATAATAATTCCCATGTCTAAATTAGCTAAGGAAGCTATTGGATCAATGGGTACAGATACTCCTCTTGCTGTTCTTTCAGATAAACCACAATTACTTTTTAACTATTTTAAACAGCTTTTCGCCCAAGTAACGAATCCTCCATTGGACGGGATAAGAGAAGAGATAATTACTGATACAAGTTTAATTTTAGGGAGTGATTTTAATTTATTCAATATTTCTGAAAAACATTGTATTAAATTAAGAATTCAAAACCCAATCATTTCAGATGAAGATTTAGCTAAAATTAGATATTTAAAAAATTCTTCTTTTAAATCTTATACTGTAAAAACTCTATATGATATTGATTCTGGATTCAATGGTATAGAAAACTCATTAAACTCTATTATTAAATCAGTTGAAAAGGCAGTAGATAATGATTATAATCTTATAATTCTATCAGATAGAGGTGTTACTAAAAAATTAGCTCCGATCCCAATTTTATTAGCTACTGCTTGTGTTCATAACGGTTTAAAAAAGTTAAAAAAACGATCTAAGTTTGATATTATAATTGAATCTGCTGAACCGAGAGAGCCTCATCACTTTGCGCTGCTATTTGGTTATGGTGCTAGTGCTATAAATCCATTTTTAGTCAATGAAATAATAAATAATCATGTCCAAAATGGAGTAATTCAGATCAAAACTAGCCAAGCAATCAACAATTTTAACATTGCTATTACAAAGGGGATTGTAAAGATTATGAATAAAATAGGAATCTCTACTTTAAACTCATATCGAGGGTCTCAAATTTTTGAAGCTCTGGGTCTAGCTCAAAATTTTATTGACAAATATTTTTGTAATACTGCAACAAGAATTCAAGGAATAGGGTTGTATGAAATTGAGAAAGAAATCCGTAAAAGACATTCAAAGGCTTTTAATTACAATAAAGAATCTGGGCTTCCATTGGAAATAGGAGGAGATTACAGGTGGAGAAGAGATGGAGAGGCACATTCGGTAAATCCGATCTCAATAGCAAAGTTGCAAAACGCAGTAAGACAAAAAAATCCAGAAAGTTATCAAGCTTTTGCCGATATGATTAACAAGCAAAATAAAAAATTAATGACCATAAGAGGTTTATTTGAATTTTCAAACTTTGACCCTATACCTCTTGACCAGGTTGAACCTTGGACAGAAATAGTTAAAAGATTCAAAACAGGTGCGATGTCTCTAGGTTCAATTAGTCAAGAGGCACATGAAAATCTTGCAATTGCAATGAATAGAATTGGAGGAAAAAGTAATTCAGGTGAGGGTGGTGAAGATATAAAACGATTTACCCCAGAAAAAAACGGGGATTTAAAGAATTCTGCTATTAAGCAAGTTGCATCAGGGAGATTTGGTGTTTCAAGCCATTTTCTTAGTTCTGCAAGCGAAATTCAAATTAAAATGGCTCAAGGAGCTAAACCAGGTGAAGGAGGCCAACTTCCTGGTCCTAAGGTTAATCCATACATAGCCTCCGTAAGAAATTCAACCCCATATGTTGGATTAATATCTCCTCCACCTCACCACGATATTTATTCCATAGAGGACCTATCTCAATTGATTTATGATTTAAAAAATGCAAATCGTGACGCAAGAATAAATGTTAAACTTGTATCAGAGGTTGGAGTTGGTACCATAGCTGCTGGCGTATCTAAAGCAAAAGCTGATGTAATATTAATTTCTGGCTACGATGGAGGAACAGGTGCTTCACCATTAACATCTTTAAAGCACGCAGGGCTACCATGGGAACTGGGGATAGCAGAAGCACAACAAACCCTAGTTATGAATAATTTAAGAAGTAGAATTGTTCTTGAATGTGATGGACAAATGAAAACAGGACGAGATGTTGCAATTGCCTGCTTATTGGGAGCGGAGGAATTTGGTTTTTCCACCGCACCATTAATTGCATCGGGGTGTATAATGATGAGAGCATGCCATTTAAATACTTGCCCAGTCGGAATTGCAACTCAAGACCCTGAGTTAAGAAAGAATTTTAAGGGTAAACCGGAACACGTTGTGAATTATATGTATTATGTTGCTGAAGAGCTCAGAAAAATCATGTCTGAATTAGGGTTTAGATCTGTTGATGAAATGATTGGCCAATCTCAAAAGTTAAATATGAAAAAAGCTATAACCCACTTCAAAGCCAAAGGAATAGACCTTTCAAATATTTTATTTAAACCAGATGTACCATCAGAATTCAGAGAAAGAAATACCTCACAACAAGATCATAATTTAAAAGGTGTATTAGATTTTAAAATTTTAAAAAAATTAAATCCAGCTTTAAAGAAAAAACAAATTCAAAATCTAAAATTCTCTATTAAAAATACCGACAGAACTGTAGGAGCCATAGTGAGCAATGAAATTTCAAAAATTTATGGTGCAAAAGGGCTTCCAAAAAATACAATAAATATTGAATTTAATGGAACAGCAGGCCAAAGTTTTGGTGCTTTTTCTGCGTCAGGTTTAAAAATGAGAATCAATGGTAATGCAAATGATTATTTTGGAAAGGGTCTTTCTGGTGCTACTATTATTGCAAAGGTGCCTGAAGATGCAACATTTATAGCTAGTGAAAATATAATTGTTGGTAATGTGTCACTCTATGGTGCAACTGCTGGTGAGGCTTATATCAATGGAATTGCTGGTGAACGATTTTGTGTCAGAAATTCTGGAGCTAAAGCAGTTGTTGAAGGTGTTGGTGATCATGGCTGTGAGTACATGACTGGTGGGGTAGCTATAATCCTTGGTGATTTTGGAAGAAATTTTGCTGCAGGAATGAGTGGTGGAATAGCATATTTATTTAATGAAGAAAATATATTTGATGAAAAGAAATTTAATTTAGAGATGGTTGAATTAGAGAGTCTTTGTGAAAATGATTTTAATGAAATTCTTTATCTTTTAAAAAATCATTATAAATATACCAATAGCAGTAAGGCAAAATACATCATGGAAAATTGGCCTGTATGTAAAAAAAACTTCATCAAAGTAATGCCAACTGATTATAAAAGAGCATTGGAAATGATAGCTTCCAAAAAAATTGAAAATCAATATAAGTAAGATGGGTAAAATTAGAGGATTTATTGAATTTGATAGACTCAAAGAACCTGTAGTCGATCCAAAAAAGAGAATTAATAATTATAAGGAATTCACTTTAGAGGTTAATGAAAAAAAACTGCAAGATCAAGGTGCAAGATGTATGGATTGCGGAGTTCCTTTTTGTCACAGCGGTTGTCCTCTAGGAAATATGATTCCTGATTTCAACGACGCTGTCTACGAAAATGATTGGCAAAGAGCTTTAAAAATTCTTCATAGCACAAATAATTTTCCCGAGTTCACCGGAAGACTTTGCCCTGCCCCATGTGAAGAAGCCTGTGTCCTGGGTATTGTTGACCCACCGGTATCAATTGAATTAATTGAAAAATATATTGTAGAGAGAGGTTTTTCTGAAAATTGGATTAAACCTGTTATTCCTGAAAATAGAACAGGAAAAAAAGTTGCAATAATTGGTTCTGGACCAGCAGGTCTTAGTGCTGCCCAACAACTTAATAGAGCTGGACATTTTGTTACAATATTTGAGAGGGATAATAAAATAGGTGGATTATTACGTTATGGCATTCCAGATTTTAAAATGGAAAAAAAAATAATTGATAGACGTTTGAGGATTTTAAAAGATGAAGGAATCAAGTTTAAATGTAATATTGAAGTTGGTAAAACTATTAGTATTAAAAAGTTAGAGGATGAATTTGACTCAATTATTTTAGCCGTAGGAGCTGCAATTAAAAGATCCCTCCCTATTAAAGGATCTGACTTGAATGGAGTAGTTCAGGCTATGGATTTCTTACCTCATAATAATAAAGCAGTTGATAAACAACATACACTTGAAGAAAGGTATAATGCAAAAAATAAAAATGTTATTGTTATTGGTGGAGGTGATACTGGATCAGATTGTATAGGGACCTCAAATCGTCATGGAGCAAAAAGTATAACAAATTTTGAAATTATGCCTAAACCATCTGAACTCAGGACTGATGAAAATCCATGGCCATACTGGCCATTTAAACTCAAAACTAGTTCATCACATGAGGAAGGAAGTCACAGAGAATGGAGTATTTTAACAAAAGAATTTATAGGCGATAAGAAAGGAAATTTAGTTGGTTTAAAAACTGTTGAGGTTAGATGGGAAAAAGATAAAAATAATAGAACTAAGCTCATTGAAAATAAAAAATCTCTTAGAGAGTGGCCATGTGAACTTGCTTTATTAGCACTAGGTTTTACAGGCCCTGAAAAATATTTACCTGAAAATTTTGGATTAGATTTAGATGAAAGAGGAAATATCAAATCAATTAATAAATATCAAACAAATAAACCAAAAATATTTGTTGCAGGTGATTGCAGAAGAGGTCAATCATTAATAGTATGGGCAATATCTGAAGGAAGAGAGGTTGCTTGTCAGGTAGACGAATTTTTGATGGGAAAGTCAAATCTACCAAAGAAAAATTATAGCGGAGATTTGAAATAAAAAAACCCTTCGTTTTAAAACGAAGGGTTTAAAAGAAGGCGGCGACATACTCTCCCACCAAAATGGCAGTACCATCTGCGCTAATGGACTTAACTTCTCTGTTCGGAAAGGTAAGAGGTGAACCCCATTGCTATAACCACCTATATCTTTAGAAGCATTTATAACTTCTATTATAAGTTAACATATTGAAAAATACAAATTCAAGTAATAAAGTTTAAAATAATAAAATTTAAGAAAAAGTTCTACGATAGGCTTACGGGTAATTAGTATCACTCGGCTATGACATTGCTGCCTTTACACCTGTGACCTATCAACGTAGTCGTCTTCTACGACCCTTAAAAGAAATCTCATCTTGTGGTAGGTTTCGCACTTATATGCTTTCAGTGCTTATCCTTTCCCGACGTAGCTACCCGGCAATGCTCCTGGCGGAACAACCGGTACACTAGAGGTCAGTCCATCTCGGTCCTCTCGTACTAAAGATAGATCCACTCAAATTTCTAACGCCCACTACAGATAGAGACCGAACTGTCTCACGACGTTCTGAACCCAGCTCGCGTGCCACTTTAATGGGCGAACAGCC
>MDTA01061286.1_pt1 | contig 70835 bp, 67 predicted proteins | sample 811151 | NCBI WGS metagenome assembly MDTA01 (sample SAMN05326648, study PRJNA326480) | marine metagenome | isolation source: seawater | place: Indian Ocean: South | collected 2010 | reverse complement strand
TCGCCAGGTTGTTGGCGACGACTTCAAGCTGTCGCTTGAGCCCACCTTGGCGCGAGGCGGCAATAACCGCTGTGGTTTCCATCTGATTTTTCCCGTTCTATTCGTTCTCTTCCGGTGTGGCCCCTTTTTGAGGCCTTCCATCCGAAAGGCAGTTCAAGTACGTCTGGCCAACCTTTTGCAGCCGCCGTGCCAGTTTTTAAAATTCAATAAAAACAATTAGTTAGATTTACTCCGGTCGCGTCAGGATCGGTAAAAACCGGCGCGCCGAGGAAGCCTTTGCCGGGTATTTCTTGCCTAGACCGGGCGTCGGCGCGGCGATTTATGCAGGGCGTCCGGCATGGTAAACTGCTTGCGGCAGTGCCTCGATGGAGGCTCGGGGGGCGCGGAAAATCGGCCGTTGCCCCGGTTTTGCCTCAACGACTTGTTAACGACCTGAATCTAAAGTCTTGGAACTTGGGATAGGACGTTAGGAAACGGTAGCCCCGAACATGGCTGACGACGACGATCTGGAAAACGAAGAGGTCGGTGGCGCAGACGACGATGATATGGACGGCGAGGAGGGTGGATCCTCCGACGGCGCCTCAAAGAGCAAGAAAAAGAAGCTCATCATCATCGTCGCGATCTTGCTGCTGGTAGTGGGCGGCGCCGCGGCGGCGTTCTTTACCGGTTTGCTGGAACCCGTGCTGTCGATGATCACCGGCGAGGACGGCGCGCATAGTGCCGCCGAAGGCGATGCACCGGAAGGCGTCGGCCTGTTCCACGACCTGCCCGAGGTTCTGGTCAACCTGAATACGGCGGGCCGGAAATCCCAGTTCCTGAAGATGAAAGTCTCGCTGGAGGTTGCTTCGGAACAGGACAAGCTGATCATTGATGCCGTGAAAGACCGCGTGATGGATAATTTCCAGGTCTATCTGCGCGAACTTCGGGTCGAGGATCTGCAGGGCTCCGCCGGGATGTACCGTTTGCGCGAAGAGCTTTTGCGCCGGGTCCGGGCGGCGACCGCCCCGGCCAAGGTAAGGGACGTCCTATTCAAGGAAATGCTGGTTCAGTAAAATTGAAGACATGCAGGGGAATTGACGAATGACGAGCCCGGCTGACGATCAAGACGCGATGGCCGCCGAATGGGAAGCCGCCATGGGCGGTGACGGCGAAGGCGGCGGTGAGGGCGGCGACGGCGACGAACAGGACGAACTGGCCGCCGAATGGGAAGCCATGATGGGCGGCGACGGCGACGGTGCCTCGACCGACGTCGGTATGGCGGCCCCCGAAGCGACCCGCGTTCTCAACCAGGACGAAATCGACAGCCTGCTGGGTTTCGACGACAGCCACGAGGAAGGCACCGAGAAATCGGGCATCCAGGCGATCCTGTCTTCGGCCCTGGTGTCCTACGAACGTCTGCCGATGCTGGAGGTCGTGTTCGACCGCCTCGTGCGTCTGATGTCGACCTCGCTTCGTAACTTCACCTCGGACAACGTCGAAGTCTCGCTCGACAACATCGCCTCCATTCGTTTCGGCGATTATCTGAACTCGATCCCGCTGCCGGCCATGCTATCCGTGTTCAAGGCCGAGGAATGGGACAACTTCGGTCTGATCACGGTCGATAGCTCGCTGATCTATTCCATTGTCGACGTGCTGCTCGGCGGGCGCCGCGGCACCGCCGCGATGCGTATCGAAGGCCGGCCCTATACGACGATCGAACGCTCGCTGGTCGAACGCATGATCCACGTCATGCTGACCGATCTTTCGGCGGCGTTCGAGCCGCTGTCGCCGGTGACCTTCCGTTTCGACCGCCTGGAAACCAACCCGCGCTTCGCGACCATTTCGCGCCCGTCGAACGCCGCCATCGTGACGCGCCTGCGCATCGACATGGAAGACCGCGGCGGGCGCCTGGAATTGTTGCTGCCCTACGCGACGCTGGAGCCGGTTCGCGAACTGCTGCTGCAGATGTTCATGGGCGAGAAGTTCGGCCGCGATTCGATCTGGGAAACCCACCTTGCGGAAGAGCTTTGGATGACCGAGGTCGATCTGGAAGCCGTCATCGACCAGCAGATTTCGACTCTGCAGAAAGTCTTCGAACTCAAGGAAGGCTCGCAGATGATGTTGAATGCCACACCGGACAGCCCGGTCATGCTGTCTTGCGGCAACGTGCCGCTTTATATCGGCCGCATGGGCCGCAAGGGCGGGCGGATCGCGGTGCGCATCGAAGACCGCATCGACCGCGCGCCGAAAACGTCCTGAGACAGCGATTTTTCCCGCCGCGGTTAGCATTTCGTTCAGAACCTCGGCGCTAGACTGGCCTTATTGAGCAATCCCGGTTCCGACCGGTCCCGGATGATCCGGACGATCCGGAAGGGCCCCGACCCAGGGGATGGAGAGACAAGACCGTGACTTTTTCCTTTTCCTTGATTCTTGACGTTGTCCTGGCCGTCCTTCTGGTCGTGATGATCTGGTATTCGGTGATGCTGAACCGGCGTCTGACCCGGTTCCGCGGCAACCGCGAACAGATGGAAAAACTGGCCGCCACGTTCAACGACGCGACGACCCGCGCGACCGACAGTATCGGCGACCTGCGCATCGCGTCGGACGCCCTGCAGGATCAACTGGCCAAGGCCGAAAGCCTGCGCGACGATCTTGTCTTCCTGGTCGACCGCGGCACGATTGCCGCCGACCGGTTGGAAGAAAACGTCCGCCTGGCCCGTGACGAACACGGTGCGGTCACCGGCCCGGTCAATCCGGTCGAAACGGCCGACCCCCTGGAAGCGGTCGAACCGATCCGCCAGCGCCCGGCGCCGAAGGTTTCCGCCAAGGCGCAGGACAGCGAGGGCGGGCTGGACGATATCGGCATGACGGTTCCCGCCGCCGTGGCCGATGCCAAGAAAAGCGGCGCGCCGCGCTCCGAAGCCGAGCGCGCCCTGTTGAAAGCCATTCGCTCGGTCAGCTAACGACCGTGCCCGGGGCAGAGACCCGGTTTCAAGAACGCGACGGACGCTTGAATGAACCTGTTCAGTAAATTCCGCTTTCTCCCGGTGACGATCTTCGTCGCGACGATGTTGCTGACCGTGAAGATCAGCGATATCTGGTCCGGCGTCGACGGATTGACCCAGAACGCGATCAGCATTGCCGGTGCCGAGGCCCAGACGGAAACGCCGCCCGCCGCCGCGCCCGAAGGTCAGCCGCCGGCCGGCGCCCAACCGGGCGTGCCGCCGGGTGGCGTGCCTGCGCCGGGCGAACAGGCGGCCGTGCCGGGTGCGGGCGACCCCAATGCCACCGCGGTACCGCTTGCCGATCCGGCGGCGTCGAAGCTGCTGACCGACGACCCGACCTTGCTGACACCGCAGGAAATCGACCTGTTGCAGCATCTGTCAGAACGCCGCCGCGAGATCGAGGCGCGGGAACAGGAATTGAACGTGCGCCAGGGCATGCTGGCCGCCGCCGAGGCCCGGATCGAACGCAAGATCGCCGAATTGAAGAACCTGCAGCTTGAAATCGACGGCCGCATCAAGGTCTTCGACAAGCAGCAGGAAGAAAAGATGGCCAGCCTCGTGAAGATCTACGAGAACATGAAGCCGAAGGACGCGGCGCGGATTTTCGAAGATCTTGAAATGGACACCTTGCTGGAAGTCGCGCAGCGCATGAAGGAACGGAAACTGGCGCCGGTCATGGCCAAGATGGATCCGGAAAAAGCCCGCGAAGTCACGGTGCAATTGCGCGATCTGCGGTCCCTCCCGCGTGAAGGTCTCGATCAGGGCAACTGACGCCTCTCGGTCGCATCCGTTTTTCTATTAACCACCTAATTGTGTGTAATTTGTTCCATTGCGGGCGAGAGCCTTGCCTTAATTCCCTACGGCCTTGGTTTTCGCCGTCTTTCGGGACTATGACCAAGGACCTATAGGGCGGAAAAAGGCTTGCCCTGCCCCCCGCCATGAATAAACTGCCGGGTACTGAGGACATAATCATAATCCCCCGGCGCAAAGCACGGAGCTACACATGGCTGTCGACCTGAATATGAATGTCCTGATCGTGGATGATTACCAGACCATGCTCAGGATTCTGCGCAACCTTCTGCGCCAGTTGAATTTCAAGAACATCGAAGAAGCGTCCGACGGTTCGGAAGCGCTGAAGAAGCTGCGGGCGAAGTCATTCGGCTTGGTCATTTCCGACTGGAACATGGAACCGATGACCGGGATTCAGCTGCTCCGTGAGGTGCGCGCGGATGAAAAGTTGAAACACATCCCCTTCGTGATGATCACCGCGGAAAGTAAGTCCGAAAACGTGATCGCCGCGAAAGAAGCGGGCGTGTCCAACTACATCGTCAAGCCCTTCAACGCCGAAACGCTCAAAGGCAAGTTGACCAGCGTCCTCGGCGAGTTCTGAGGAGACTGTCATGGCGACAGACTCGGTCGATCCCGAGCTGGCCGCTCGTCTTCAGGAGTTGGGGCGGGAGCCTGGCGACACGGTCAAGGTCGAAGAGATCGCGGAAGTCGTGGACTCGATCCTGTCCACGATGCAGGGCGACCTGTCGGCCGTCGACGTCAAGCTCTATGAAGAGCTGGAAAGCCTGTCGCGCTTCATCACCGAAGCCAAGACCGATATCGCGGCCCTGCGCCCGGACGAGGTGAAGGACGAATTCCTGCCCAAGGCGGCGGATGAACTCGACGCCATCGTCGAAGCCACGGCCGAAGCCACCAACTCGATCATGGACGCCGTCGGCGAGATCGAAGAGGTGATGTCCAAGCTCAAGGGCAAGAACGCCGATACGCTGATGGACGCGACGACCAAGATCTACGAAGCCTGCGGGTTCCAGGACATCACCGGTCAGCGGATTACCAAGGTCGTCGGCGCCCTTCATCATATCGAAGAGAAAGTCGACGCGCTGCTTAACGCCTTCGGCGATGAAATCGCCAAGTACAAGGCAGCCAATCCCAAAACCGCGGAAGAGCCCGTCGCCGAAGAAAAGCCCAGCGACGAAGACCTGTTGCACGGCCCGCAGCAAAAGGAAGCGGCGATGTCGCAGGACGATATCGACGCGCTTCTCGCCAGTTTCGACTGAGCTTCGGCGAACCGTTACGCAACCATTTCCCTTGGGAAATAATTACTTTTAAATTCAGGCAATTATCCGTTGGTGGGGCGCCGGGCCGGGCGCCGAATCCTGGTTTTAGTAAGCCTGTCTTTACCAAGTTTCCGCTATAATCCGGACCATGGCAGACCGAGAATTCCTTCCGCCGACGTTCGAGACCGCGCGTGGACCCAACACGTCCGCGCTGTTCCTGTCGTTGTTCCTGTTGGTTCTCGCGTTTTTCATTCTGCTGGTCACCATATCCACGTTGGAAGAGGTCAAGACCAAGTCGGTGATGGACAGCCTGACATCGACCTTTACGTCGATCGTGCCGCCGTCGACCGACCCGACCCGCTTCAAATCCAAGGAAGGCGATCTGGTCGCCGGCCAGCAGTATCAGGAAACGGTCACGGATATTTTTGCCGCCGCCCTTCAGGTCGCCAAGATCAAGGTCGTCCATCCGGGGCGCCTGATGCAGGTGCAGATCCCCGCCAGCACCCTGTTCGTCGCGGGTGAGGCGCGCATTCAGGCCAATCAATTCGAATTGCTCGACCGCATCGTCGCGGCGGCCAGCGGCCGCCCGCCGGGACTGCGCTTCGATCTGGAATTCGTAATCGGCTCCAGAACCCGCGAAGACGGGGGGCTGCCGCAGTCGCAGACCCTGGAACTGGCGCGGGCCGGTGCCTTTGCCCGTGAAATGTCGGAACGCGGCCTGCCGCCGGACAGCATCGCCATCGGGATCGAGCCGGGCAATCCTAATGATGTCACAATGTGGTTCTATATCCGCCGTCAGGAAGAAACACGGCTGCGGTTCCAGGGCGACGGGGACGGGTAGAGACGGCCATGCTGTTACCCAGACGATCGCAACGGGACCTGGAGCGCGACCATAAAGCGTCGCAGATGTGGTTGCTGACCTTCACGGATTTGGTCTCACTGATGTTGACCTTCTTCGTGTTGCTGTTTTCCATGTCCAACGTGAAGCTGGACCGGTGGGACAACGTGATCGACTCGCTATCCCAATCCCTGGCCCCGGAAGAGGTCAAAACACCGATTTCGTCGACGGCCACGCACAACATCGCCACGGTGTTCCGTAAACGCGCCATTAACCTGGATTATCTAACATCCGTGCTGCGGGAAAAGATCGAAGGCGACGACCTTCTTAAACAAACGCAGTTCATGCGGTTGGAGGACAGATTGGTTCTGGCCCTGCCTGGGGATTTGTTGTTCGAGGCTGGACGTGCGGTCATGACCGATCGCGCGCGCGTCGCCTTGTTCCGTCTCGGTGGGGCGCTTGCCACGGTCGCCAACCAGTTGGGCGTCAACGGCCATTCCGATCCGTCGCCCGTGGCCGGTGGCGATTATGCCTCGAATTGGGAATTGTCGACCGCCCGTGCCGCCGCCGTCGCCAACGAATTGCGCGCCGCCGGTTATTCCGAACCCATCGTCGCCTTCGGCTATTCCGATAGCCGCTATGCCCAATTGCCGCCCATGTCGCCGGCCCAGCGCCAATTGATGGGCCGTCGTGTCGATATCGTCGTCTTCCCGACCTCGGGGGGGCTGCAATGATCCGCTTCTCCCGCATGCGCCGCCTTCCCGCCGCTGTCCTGGTCCTGGCCGCCGCCCTGTGCTGGTTGGCACCTCAGGCCGCTGTTGCCCAGGATGCGCCGCAGGTCAACCTGCGCGCGGGCGCCCATGCGACGTTCACCCGTCTGGTCTACGATTGGCCGGCCAAGGTCGCCTACAAGGCGGTCAAGGAGGGTGGCCTGATCACCCTGACCTTCGAGGCACCGGCCCGCATCGACGATGCCGACATCAACCGCCAACCGCCGCTGTTCGTCGGCGGCGTCCGTTCGGCGACCGCCGGGGGGCGCACGGTTTCGGTGATCGCCGTGCCGCCGCGCTCGACCCTGCGGGATTTCTATTCCGGCAACAAAGTCGTCATCGACGTCCGCGAGCCGAACCCCTGGCAGGAACCGGTCGCCGTCCCGGCCGAGGTCAGTGTGCCCGGTGCGACCCCGGCGCCGCAGACCGCCGCCGCTGAACCGGCCCCTGCCGCTGAACCCCAAACGCCCGCGGCGCCGCAAGCGGCCGAAAACACGGCCGCCGAGCCTGTGCCGCCGGTCAATCTGGCGCCCGAAAAACCGGCGGTCACCGCCACGGCCCTGACCCCGCCGCCCGCGCCGGCGGCGTCGCCGTCTACAGCCCCGCAGCAGAGAGAACAGCAGACCGTTCAGGCAGAACCCGCACCGCAGGCACAAGCCCCGGTGCAGCAACCGGATCCGGCCCCTGCGGCGGCGCCTTCGCTGAACGCCTTGCTTGGCGGCGGCGGGGCGGACCGTCCCGTTCGCCAACTGCCCCAAGGCGGCTCCGCCGCCACGGCCCCGGCACAGCCGAAACCGGCGCCGGCCGCGCCCGCCAATCAGCCCTTGCAACTGACGCCTCCCGCCGCGACGGCAGCCGCCCCCGCGGCTCAATCGGCGCCGCCCGCCGCGGCCCCCGCAACGCCTGCGACGGCAAGCGCAGAGGCCTCGGGGCAGGCGACCGGTGCCCCCGCCGTTCAGGCCCCCGCCGGATCCGCGCCCAGCGCCCAGCTCTCCGTCGCCAAGGGCGAGGAAGGCACGGTGACCCTGCGTTTCGATTGGAGCGAGCCGGTGGCCGCCGCGGCGTTTCGGCGCAACGGCTTCCTCTGGCTGGTGTTCGATAAACGCACCAACGTCAACGTGCCCGCCCTGCAACAGGCGGGTAGCGGGATCATCGAAACCCTGCAGCAGGTCTACATTCCGCAGGCGACCGTGCTGCGCATGACCACGCCGAAGGACGTCAACCCGTCCATGCGGCGTGCCGGTCTCGCTTGGTTGATCGATTTCCGTGCCCAGGAAGGCACACCGAAGATCCCGTTGGAAATTCAGACCCAGGCTGATTCCCCCATCGGGGCGCGCATCTTTATGCCGCTGCCCGAGCCGGGCAAGGTCATCCCGCTGACCGATCCCCTCGTCGGCGATAACATGCTGGTCGTGCCGGGCATTCCGCTGGGCCATGGCGTTGCCGGAACCTACGCCTATCCCCAATTCGACATTCTGCCGTCGATCCAGGGTGTCGTCGTGACGCCGCGGATCGACGATGTCCGTGTCCGTGCCTTGCGGCAGGGGGTGGAGATCGCCAGCGCCGCGCCGACCTTCCCGCTGCGTTTCTCGCCGGTCTCCCAGGAAATGGCGGCGAGTGCGCGGATGGCGGCCATGCGTCCCCTGGTCCGGCTGCTTGATCTCGAGAAATGGGATACGCCGAACGATGCCGCGATCCTGCAGACCCGCGCGATCCTGGAACAAGCGATCGCCGTGGCGCCGAAATCAGGCCTGCAGGACGCCCGCATGAACCTGGCCCGGTTCTATTTCGCGAATGCCTTTGGCCCGGAAGCCCTGGGCGTGTTGGCCCGCGTATTGGCCGACGATCCCGGCATGGCGAGCGACCGTGAATGGCGGCTGCTGCATGGCGGTGCGCAATTCCTCATCGGCCGATTGGAAGAGGCGGAAAAGGATCTCTACAACGAGGTTCTGAACGGCAACGACGAAGGCGAATTCTGGCGGGCCATCGTGCAGGCCGGTCGCGGAGACCTGAACGGCGCTTCCATCGAACTGCGCCGCTCCGGTTCGCTCGCCCGGCCCTATCCGCGCCCGCTTCGGTTCAAGCTATCGACCATCGTCGCCGAAGCTGTGGTCGAAATCGGCGACGTGCGTACGGCGGAAACCATCCTGACGGCGCTGGCCGCCGACACCCCCAGCCCGACCCAGGAAGCCCGCGTGCAATATGTGCAGGGCCGCTTGGCCGAATTGGAAGGCGATTTCGACGGCGCCGTCACGGTTTGGGAACACGTCATGGACGGGCCCGACCGCCTGGCCCGGTTCCGCGCCGCCCGGTCGCGGGTCGAACTGCTGTTGCGGCTGGACCGGATCACCAAGGCCGAAGCGACCGAGGAACTGGAAAAGCAGCGCTTCGCCTGGCGCGGCGACGACCGGGAATTCGATCTGCTGCGGCGCTTGGGCGCGCTTTACCTGGAACAGGACAAATACCGCGAAGCGCTTCAGACCTTGCGGCAGGCGGCGACCTATTTCCGCGACCATCCGGACGCCAAGGTCGTGACCAAGGAAATGTCGGATACCTTCAACGCGCTATATCTCGAGGACAAGGCCGACGCGCTGCCGCCGGTCATGGCGATCGCGATTTATGAGGAATTCAAAGAGCTGACGCCTGCCGGTTCGCGCGGCGATACGATGATCCAGAAACTCGCCGACCGGCTGGTCGGGGTCGATCTTCTGGACCAGGCGGCGGCCTTGCTCGAAGGTCAGATCAAGTTCCGCCTGCAAGGCGTGGAGCGCGCCAGGGTCGGCGCCCGTCTGGCGCTGATCCATTTGATGGCGCGTGAGCCGCAGGAGGCCGAGCAGGTGATTCGGGCGAGCGAGGCCGCGGGTTTGTCGCCGGAGTTGGCGCAGCAGCGGACCCATTTGCTGGCCCAGGCACTCTCCGCGCAGAAACGTCATGCGGACGCCCTGGCGCTGATCGAGCCGGACCAGACCCTGGACGGCGAACTCCTGCGTTCGGAAATTTATTGGAGCATGGGGAATTGGAACGACGCGGCGCAGGCCTTGCAACGGGTCGTTCGTGACAGCGGCGCGCGTCGTGGCGTGGCCCTGACCCGCAAGCAGGCCCGCTATATGCTGAACCTCGCGACGGCGATGACGCTCAGTGGCAACGAGCGGGGCCTTGCCCGTATCCGCAATAATTTCGGGCCGGCCATGGATCAAACGGAATTCGCCAAGGCCTTCGATCTGATCGCGGCCCGCCCGGCCATCGGATTGATCTCGCCGGAAAGCGTCGACGCCCGGGTCGCGGTGGCGCAGAACTTCAAGACGTTCATGACGGCCTACCGCGAGCGTCTGGAAAAAGACCCGCTCAGCGCCATCAACTAGGCGGGTTCTCCGGAATTAAGAAGCGGCCCGGCCCTCGGTCGAGGGCGCAGGCCGCTTCTCCCCCTGTTCGGACGCTTGGGCGGCTAAAAGCCGGTCTCCCCCCGATGCGCCCGGCCGGCCGTCAGACCGCGCCGGTGTATTCGCCGCGCGCCGGATAATTGCGTTCGATCGCGAAATCCAGCGCCGAAACGAGTTCGGAGAAATGCGGGCGGACGAAAGGCATCGTCTGGACCGATCCGTAGTAGAGCGACTGGTCCGGCGAGACCATGAACAGGCCGGGCTCGGCGAACAGGGCCGGTTCTTCGATGCCGATCGAGGTCTTGCCGCGCGAGGTGGAAATGTAGAGGCCCCATTCGCGGGCCTTCGTCAGGTCCAGGCCGTAGCCGACGCGCAGATTTTTGGCTTCGATCTTGTCGGCCATGCCTTGGCCGCGTTCTCTGTCGTCGGACGAAATGGCGATGGTGCCGACGCCGCGTTCGGCGAATTCGGGCGTGCGCTTTTCCAATTCGGTCAGGTAATTGGCGCAGATCGGGCAGTGCAGGCCCCGGTAGAAACAGACGACGGTGCCGCGTTCCGATCCTTCGGAGGCAAGGTCGAAGGTCTCGCCGGTGACGGTTTCCACGGTAAGGGACGGGGTCTTTTGACGTGGTATGAGCATGAGATGTGTCCTCGTTGACGGGGTTCAGCGGACGGAGCCGGCGGATTGCACGCCGGTTCCCGATGACCTGAAGGCTATCAGGTGTTATGATCGGTAAAATCCTATTTCATTGATTAAAACGCCCGTATTTCCCATGGCCGACCGATACGATCGCCTTTCGACCCTGATTTCCCGCTTCGACCTGCGGGTCAGCGGCGCCATGCCGGGAGAGGGAAATATGGCCGTGTTCGGCGATCCTGCGACGGGGGCGCCGGTCCGGGTCGAAATTCGCACACGGGACGGCGTGCCGACGGCCGGGGTGGGTGAAGTTCCGCTCGCGGCTTGCCTGATCGATTGGGGCGGGGCGGCCAATCCGCTGATGGCGGCATTGCCCACGGTGGTTTCCCTACCCGTCCGCGATGATGAAACGCGGGCCCTTCTCGACGTCTTTCTGGCCGAGGCGGCGGCACGGCGTTGCGGTGCCGACAAGGTGCTGGACCGTCTGGCCGAGGTGCTGGTGATCCGGTTGATGCGGCAACGGATCGAAATGGGCGCGTCGGAGCCGGGGGTTCTGGCCGGGTTGGCCCATGCGCGCCTGTCGCGGGTTATTTCAGCCCTTCACGACGATCCGGGGCGGACCTGGTCCAATGCCGACCTCGCGGCCGTCGCCGGGATGTCGCGATCGCGCTTCGCCGATATCTTCCGTGCGGTCGTCGGTGAAACGCCGCAGAGTTACCTGCGGCGGTGGCGGATGACCTTGGCGCGTCAGGACATTGACCGCGGCGCCCGGATTCAGGCCGTCGCCCGGCGTTACGGCTACGCCAGTTCGGAAGCCCTGGCCCGGGCGTTCAACCGCCAGTACGGGATCAATCCGACCGAGTTGCGCCGCGCCGGTTAGACAGCAAAACGCCGGGCAGGGGAGCCCCCGCCCGGCGTTGCCGTTTCTTCAATTATTACGACCGTGTCGTGCTTAGAACGCGACGGCGGCCTCGGCCTCGGCGGCCTCTTCGGGCGTCCATTGACGCACCGGGGTCGGCGGGCGGCCGCCGGCCAAGGGCAGGAAGGTGCCTTCGCCCGGTTCGTCCAGGGTGACCGAGCCCTGCGGCGTGATGACCTGGATCGCGCCTTCGCGGATCTGGAAACCGTAGTGCGGTTGTCCCGGCGGCATGCCGACGGTCAACTCGCCACCCAGGAAGTCCGTGCCGCGAATGCCGATGGTCGCCGTCGGCGTCCCGAACAGGACACTGGACCGGCTCGCCTTGCCGATTTTGCCGGAGGTATAGCGAAACACGCCGACCGCCATGATCAGGGCCTGATTGCCCTGCTCGGCGCCGCCTGCCGGGTCGAAGACCATTTCGTCGATCAGCACTTCGGCGTTTTCACCCAGGGTGAGGGTTGAATCGTCGCTGAAGCGGATTTTCAGGCGGGCGCCCGCGCCGGTCTTCACCAAGTCGCCCGCGAACACCTTCGCGTTCGCCGAGAGCGCTTCGGTCGTTTCACCGGCGGTTCGGAAGGCGTCGCCTTTCTGGCGTTCGATGGCGCCGGCCGATTGCTGCGCCAGGGCGGGCAGGGCCAGTCCGGCCATGAAGACGAAAGCCAGCACGGCCGCGACGGCGGCTGGCCGGAATTTATTGAAACTCATGATATCCCCATAGAATTGGTGCGGCCGGGAAAGGCCGCGGAAAGCTCAACCCCAAGAAACGGCACCGGAAAAGGCCCGATATCCGATCGGTTCCGATTGTCATGCCGTCCCGGCCACACGATTGAATGCAGCCTTATGCATCGTAGGGTCCGTTATAAAGATTGTGCGCCGCCGGGCGAGTGACGAGCGTCACTTGTCCGGCCGGTCGGGCGATGGCGCGCGATTTTTGAGGAAGGGATGGGCCGCGGATGCGGGGCCTAGCCCGCGCCGAAGCTTTTGACCAGGGATCCGACGGTCATGTACCAGCCATCGACCAGCACGAAGAAGATGATCTTGAACGGCAATGCAATGATGACCGGCGGCAGCATCATCATGCCCATGGACATCAGCACCGAGGCGACGACCATATCGATGATCAGGAAGGGCACGAACAGGAGGAAGCCGATTTCGAAGGCCCGCTTCAATTCGGAAATCAGATAGGCCGGGATCAAAATCCGCATCGGCATGTTTTCGCGGACTTCCTCGTCCGGCAGGCGGGCGATATCCGTGAACAACAACAAATCGCGTTCACGCACGTGGGTCATCATGAAATCGCGGAGCGGGATGATCGCGCGCTGAAAGCCTTCCATTTCATCCAGATTGCCCTCGATCACCGGGTTGATCCCCGTGTCCCAGGCCTTTTCGAAGGTCGGCATCATGATGAACAGGGTCATGAACAGGGCCAGCCCGACCAGCACCTGGTTGGGCGGCGTCTGTTGCGTGCCCATGGCTGTACGGAGGAAGGACAGCACGACGATGATACGGACGAACGAGGTCATCATGATGAGGATCGACGGCGCCACGCTGAGCACCGTGATCAACAGCAGCATCTGGATGATGCGCCCGGTGGTGTCGCCGCCTTGCTCGCCCAGGTCCAGGGTAAAGGCTTGGGCCATGGCCGGTTCGCTCAGCAGCGCCAGGCCGAAGTAGACCGCGAAGGCGGCGCCGATGACGGCCAGCACGACCATCAGCGGATGGGCCAATGGACTGCGCCGGCGGCGGACGAAAATACGTTTCACCTTCATTGCCCTGCCTCCTTGCCGTCCTGGTGGATGGCCTGGTTCGAGCCGACGGCCTCAAGGGCATGTTGGAACGAGGCGGGATCGCCCGCGGTGATGCCCGTTTCGATCACCAATTCACTGTTCGGCCCGACCAGAAGCAAATGTTCGACCGCATCCCGCCGGACCAGAATTAGCCGTCGACGGCCGTCGAGCGGCGTGACTTCCACGACACCCAGCCGGCGTCCGGCGGCGCGCTTGATTGCGCTGGCCGGAAAACCCCATCCGGCGCGCCGGGCCAAGGCGGCAAACACGGCGATCAGGCCGATCACGAAGACCAGCGCGAGCAGGAAACGCAGGTACGAATCCATGTCCATGGCGCTAGTCCTTTGATTGATCCGGCGATTGACCTGCGCCCGCGCGGATGTCGTCTTCCAGCCGGTTCAAGTCCAAGACCATTTTCTCAAGCCGCCGGCGGATCGCCTCCGGGTCGGCGGCCGTGAGCGCCATGGTCCGCACGTTGGTGCAAAGCGACGCGACCCGTTCGCCGAGCGGCGTCATGTCCAGCATTTCACCACCGGCGATCACCTTGCGGGCGTTTCGGATCATGGTCTCGACCTCGGTCATCGCCGCTTCGAGTTCCTGAGGCGCGTTGCCGCCGTTGTCCGTGCCGTTGGTCATTGCGTTTACTCCCCCATCCATTCACGCATGATGTCTTCGCGGGTTTTCTCCGACATGTCCTCGGCCCCGTTCGCGCGGTAGAGATAGATCAGGATCTCGGCGACGGCGGCGAAGGCTTCGACGGGGATTTCTTCTTCCAGATCGATGGTCGTCAGCAGCTGCGCCAAGTCGGCGTCTTCACGGACCTTGATCCCATTGGCAAAGGCGATCTGCAGAATCTGTTCGGCCAGCCGTCCGCGCCCGCCGGCGACGACGCTGGGTGCGGCGCCGGATCCGGGCTTGCCGCCGGACAAGGCCACCGCCATCGCATCCTTGGTTTTCGGGATACGGCGGATGTTGCCTTCCGGGCTTTCGCCGTCGGACCGGTCCTTGGGCGCGTCTGCGTTCACGTCGCTGTACATCCCCGGGCCGAATGGGCCCTTAAAAGATTGACCTCGGCAAGCCTTCCCGCTGGGCAAGAATTGCCGGATTCGCCCCGATCCTAACGGCTCCCGGTTTAACAAATGATTACGGGCGGGCCATTTTCCAGTGCGGAATCAGGCGGTTATTGACCGAGGTGCGGGGATGGGCGGGCGGGGGAGAAGTTTAAGGGCTTGTTAACGAACCCGGCAGATAATGCCTATCAGGACGGTTTCAGACGGCCCGTACCGGGCCCTGGAACCAGGGGACAACCGCCGATTTCGGCAGAGCAAGGGGCTTGGCGCAGATGGATCTCACCCTCTTCGCAGCCGTTAAGAAACGCCTCAACTGGCTCGGTCAGCGCCAGGAAATTCTGGCGCAGAACATCTCCAACTCCGACACGCCGGATTACAAGGCGAAGGATCTCAAGCCTTACGAATTTCGTGAGCTGCTGCGTAAAGAGTCGGCGCAGCTCAACATGGTCACGACCGATGCGGGGCAGCTCGGCGGACGGCGTAAACGCATCCGCGATTTCTTCGTCGAAGAACCGCGCCATCCCTATGAGACGTCGCCCAACGGCAACTCGGTCGTGCTCGAGGAACAGATGGGCAAGGTTTCCGAGACACAGACGACCCATCGTCTGACGACGGAACTCTACAAAAAGCACATGGAAATGCTGAAGACCGCGAGCCGCTCGCGATAAGACGGCCGCGACCCGCCCGATTGGAGGCGGATACTACAGAATTCGGGCCCCAAACGGGCCTCAGGCGAACCTGGAACGGGAAATTCGACAGAACGTCGTCCAAAAACCAACGCCGCCGGCCCATGGAAGAAGCCATGCCGGGAATTAAGAAGTGACGAGACGAGGAGGCGAAAGCCCCGATGGACGACATTATCAAGACGATCCGTATTTCCAGCGCCGGAATGCGCGTGCAGGGCACGCGCCTGCGCGTGATCTCGCAGAACATCGCCAACGCCGACAGCCTGCCGCAGCGCCCGGGCGACGACCCTTACCGGCGCAAGATCATCACCTTCAAGAACGAGCTGGACAGATCCGTGGGCGAGGACACGGTGCGTGTGCACCGCATCCACAAGGACATGTCCGATTTCGCCAAGAAGTACGACCCGTCCCATCCGGCGTCAGACGCCGACGGTTACGTGCAGACGCCCAACGTCAACACGATGATCGAAATGATGGACATGCGCGAAGCCCAGCGGTCCTACGAAGCGAACCTGAACCTCATCAAATCGTCGAAGACCATGTTGAACAGCGTCATCGACGTGCTGAGGGCCAACTAACATCCGGGCACAACACCGTGCCCCACCGAATACGTCGTACCGAATACAGCGGTCCCAACGCGGACCGGGCCCAGCGGGCCTAGAACGGGAGCAATAAAATGACCACGACGGCCGATTTCAACATTCATCAGGCCCTCAACGCCTATCAGCAGGCCGCTCGCCAGACGGTTTCCGGCAGCAGCCAGCAGTCCAAGGCCGAGGTTCAGCCCGCCGGCCAGGAAGAGTTCGGCGACCTGGTGCGCAGCGCCATCATGGAAGCCCGCAAAATCGGTGAACGCAGCGAGCAAATGTCGATCGCCGCGATCAACGACCGCGCCGACATCACCCAGGTGGTGACCGCCGTGGCCGAGGCCGAACTGACCCTGCAGACCGTCGTCAATGTCCGTGACAAGGTCCTCGAGGCCTATAAGGACATCATCCGGATGCCGGTGTAATTCTCGAGCCGAGGGAGTGGCGCCCGGGTAACCGGAGTTGCCGGAATGGGTGAACCGTCATGAGCGAAGTGGATGTCATCGACGTCGGTCGCGACGCTCTGTGGGTGGTCATCAAGGTCGCGGGTCCGATCATGTTCCTCGGCCTCGTCAGCGGCCTCATCGTCGCCTTGTTCCAGGCCCTCACCACGATCCAGGAGATGACCCTGACCTTCGTTCCGAAGATCATCGTCATTTTCTTGGGGATCGTTTTTATGCTGCCCTTCATGATCAATACGGTGACGAGCTTCGCCGACACCTTGTTCGACCGCATTACCGGGCTCTGAAAAGGGCGAGGCGCGGCGGCATGCTTGAAGAGCTTCTGAAACTCAACATCTTCGCCTTTTTGTTGGTGCTTGCCCGGGTCGGCGCCATGATGTCGATCCTGCCCGGAATCGCGGCGGCCTATGTCAGCCCGCGCATTCGCGTGTTGCTCGCCATCGCTGTCGCGGTGGTAATGACGCCGGTGCTTGCGGCAAATCTTCCCGGTCCCCCCGAACATGCGTGGATTTTGTTTCTGCTGCTCGCCGGCGAGATCGTCGTCGGTGTGTTTCTGGGCGGGATCGCGGTTATTTTGGTCAGCGCCCTACAGACTGCGGGAACCATGATCGCGTTGTTCTCCGCTATGGCGAACGCCTTGATCCAGGATGCGGTCTCCGAACAGCAAAGCTCGGTCATCGCCAATCTTCTGACCATGGCGGGGCTGGTGATCATCTTCGTTACCGATAGTCACCATATCTATTTCAAGGTTCTGGCCGATTCTTATAATCTGTTCATTCCAGGCGCGGGCGCATCGACCGGCGACATGGCGCTGATCCTGGCGCGCCGGGTGGCTGACAGTTTCACGATGGGCTTCCAACTGTCGATCCCGTTTCTGATTATCGCGATGGTGTATTACATCGGGCTTGGTGTGCTCGGTCGCTTGATGCCGCAATTGCCGGTGTTCTTCTTCGGCCTGCCCATCCAGCTGACCGTGCAGATCGGTGCCCTGATGATCGTCTTCTCGACGATCATGATGGTCTTCCTCAACTACTTTCGACAGGGCTACGGGATCTTCACGGGCTAGATCCCGTAAGCGAAGGCGGAATGGCGGATTAAATGGCTGAAGAAGACGACTCACAAAAAACAGAAGAGCCGACCCCGCGAAAACTCTCGAAAGCGCGGGATGAAGGGCAGGTCGCCCAGTCGCAGGAAATCAAGCATTGGATGATCCTGATGGGCGGCGCCGGCATGCTGCTGTTCCTGGCGCCGGCGATAGCGCGCGACATCACGGCGATTTGCCGGCGGTTCGTTCAAGGGTCCTATGCCATCCCAACGGACATGGAACATATGCGGTTGCTGTTCTCCGATGTTGCGTTGCAGGTCTTCATTATTTTGTCCCCGGCCTTCGGCCTATTCATTGTCCTGGCCCTGATTGCCAACGTCGGACAGTTCGGCTTGATCTGGTCGGTCAAGAAAGTCTCGCCGAAACCCAGCAAGATCAGCCCATTATCGGGTGTCAAACGGCTGTTCTCCAGTCAGGGGGTGATGGAGTTCGTCAAGGGGATATTGAAACTGACCCTGGTCTCGCTGGTCGCTTTCGGGTTGGCTATCCCCATGCTGAGCGACCTGCAGATGCTGCCCGCGATTTCGCCGGGCGAGGCACTGCATCGGATTCATGAAATCGCGATCCTCATGGCCGTGGCCTCGTTCGGGGTGATGACCGTGGTTGCCGCTCTCGACTACATCTTCCAGCGGTCGACGTTCATGAAGCAGATGCGGATGTCGAAAAACGAGGTCAAGGACGAGCACAAGCAGACCGACGGTGATCCACAGGTCAAGGCGCGAATCCGTCAGATCCGTGCTGAGCGGGCGCGTCAGCGCATGATGGCGGCGGTGCCCAAGGCGGACGTGATCATCACCAACCCGACCCACTTCGCGGTCGCCCTGGAATACAAGATGGAGTCCATGCCGGCCCCCATCGTGGTCGCCAAGGGGCAGGACCACATGGCCTTGAAGATCAGGGAAATCGCCGAGGAAAATGAGATCACGATCGTTGAAAACCCGCCGCTTGCCCGCGCCTTGTACGGCTCCGTCGAAATCGATCAGGAAATCCCGCCGGAACACTTCAAGGCCGTCGCCGAGGTCATCGGCTACGTCATGCGCCTCAAGGGCAAGCTGCAGAATTGACGGCCCCCGGCGCGGCCTGGGGCAAGCGGGTGCGGTCCCCGCGACGGCGCGGTTGACACATGGCCTGCACTGGTCAATCTCTTTGCCGATGACCGCCGCCGGTGCCTCGTCCCGTCTTCCTAGGCGCGGGCTCCCGGCGCGCCATTCCTTCATGAGTTTTCCGCGGGCGGTGAAGGCCGAATGATGCAGAAACCGACACCTCTCGTATTCAACGCCGGTGCGGCCCTTTGCGGGGTCGCGGCGGGCGTTGCCTTCGGGGTCGGAGGCGTCGTGCCGATGGCGCTGGGCGCCGGCGTGGTCCTGGCGGCGGGGGGATTGGTGTTCCTTGCGCGGAAGGTGCCGAATGCGGAGCCTTCGACGCGTGCCGCCGGCAGCGGCGCCATGGCGGAATTGATCCGCATGGCCTCGGGTGCGTCCGGCGAGGGCCTGTTGATCGCCACCTGGGACGGCGTTGGCATGTACGCCAACGACGCGTTCCGCCGATTGTTTTTCCTGGACGCCACCGGCGGCGCCGACGGGGCCCGCGAACTGCTCGACGAAATGATCCGGACCCTGGACGGCCAGGGGCGGTCGCGCGAAGTCTTCGCCCGCCTTAGGTCAGCCGCGGAAGAAGGCGAGGCCGCCGGCGGCGAGGTGATCTGCCGCGGCCGCGACGGCAAGCCTGCCTGGCGGCGTTTGCGGGTCGAACCGTTCGGCCCCGAAGGCGTGGGCGCCGGGACCGAGGACGCGGCAACCCGATACGTGCAATGGCGGGTTCAGGACATTACCGAGGAAAAACGTCAGGCCGCGACCCGGCAATCGGCCGAGGCACGCCGCGCCGACCTGTTGGACGGACTGCCGGTCGGCGTGTTCTCCGTCGACGGGCGCGGGCGCATCGTCTACGCCAACTCCTGCCTCGCGGGATGGTTGGGCATCGACCGGGTCGCCATGGGGGGCAAGCCCTTCGCCGAATTCGTGACCTCGGCCCGACCCTTGGGCAATGGGGGGAGCAACGGGAGCAGCGGCGGCGACGAAGACGGCGATTTCGAGGAAGGCGGTCTGGTCACCCTGCGCGCCGGCGACGGCACGGAATTCACGGCGACCTTGCTGCAAAGCCACCGCGAGACGACGGACGGCACCTTGGTTTATACGCGCTCGATCCTGCTGCGCGAGATGGGCTGGCTCAGCGACGGGGACGGCGGCGGCCTGGGCCCGGCCAAACGCCTGCGTTTTCTGTTCGACGATGCCCCGGTCGCCATCGCGCTGCTGGACGGGCAAGGCAAGGTCATGGATTGCAACCGGGCTTTCCTGACCTTGGCGGGGGCGCATCGCGACGTGGTCGCGGGGCATCCCTTCGCCGAACGCCTGTTGCCGGAAGACCGCGATGTCGTCGCTTCGGCGCTGTCCGATGTCATCATGGGCAAGGTCCGCGCGACCCAGACGGAAATTCGCCTGGCCGCCCCCGGCGGGCGTCAGGCGGCGGCGACGCTGTTCGCCTCCCGGATGGAGGACGACAAGGGCGAGATCACCGGCCTGGTCCTGCACTTCATCGACACGACCGAGCAGAAGAATTTGGAAATCCAGTTCGCCCAGTCGCAGAAGATGCAGGCCGTGGGGCAGCTGGCCGGCGGCGTGGCGCATGATTTCAACAACCTGCTGACCGCGATGATCGGCTTCACGGACCTGTTGCTGGAACGCCACGGGCCGGGCGATCCGTCGTTCAACGACCTGCAGCAGATAAAGCAGAACGCCCACCGGGCGACCAATCTGGTGCGTCAGTTGCTGGCCTTCTCGCGCAAGCAGAATTTGGAGCCGGACCTGCTCGACCCCGAGGACGCGCTCAACGATCTTTCGAACCTGCTGCGCCGGCTGTTGGGCGAGACAGTGAAGCTGAAATTGGAGCATGAGCGGGGCGCCGGGCGCATCCTGGCCGACCGGGGGCAGTTCGATCAGGTCATCATCAACCTGGCGGTCAACGCGCGCGACGCCATGACCGAAGGCGGACCCTTGGTCATCCGAACCTTCCGCCGCGATCTGGAACGGCCGTTGCAGCAATCGGGCGAGGTCATCCCCGTCGGCTCCTATATGGTGGTCGAGGTCGAGGACAAAGGTACCGGTATCTCCAAGGAAGTCCTCGACCGCATCTTCGAGCCGTTCTTTTCGACCAAGGAAGTAGGGCAGGGGACGGGGCTGGGCCTCTCCACCGTTTACGGCATCATCCACCAGTCCGGCGGCTACGTGACCTTGGAAAGCAAGATCGGCGAGGGCACGACTTTCCGCCTGCTGTTCCCGCGCGCCGACGAGGAAGCCCGCGCTCAGGCACAGGAAGCCGCCGCTGAAGCGGCTGCGGCCGCCGCCTCGGCCCAGGCGCAGGGCGGTGGGCAGATCGGGGGCAAAGGCAAAGACGGGAAGGAGCCGGAACTGCCGCTGTTCGAGGCCGATCTGACCGGCTCGGAAACCATCCTCTTGGTCGAGGACGAGGACGCCGTGCGCATGTTCGGCGCGCGCGCACTGCGCAACAAGGGCTACAAGGTGCTGGAGGCCCAGAACGGCGAGGCGGCGCTCGACGTCGTCAACGGCACGGCGTCCAACATCGACCTGATCGTCTCCGACGTCGTCATGCCGGGGATGGACGGCTATACCCTGGTCCGTCAGCTCCGCGAACAGATGCCGCAGGTGAAGGTGATCCTTATGTCCGGCTACGCCGAAGACGCCTTCCAGGACCAGATCGACAACGACGACACCCTGCATTTCCTGCCCAAGCCCTTCACCCTCAAGACGCTCGTGGGGAAGGTGAAGGAGATCATCCTTGCCGAGGGGCTTTGAGCCCGGGTGTCGGCGGGGTTCTGCCTTACCTTCTCCCCCCGAGTCCCTCTCCCTGATGTTAACCATGTTTGTTAAACATGAATCCGCAACTCCGATTCTGCGCGGAACGTCCTGTGAACAAACATAAATAAATACAACAAAATCAATAAATTATAAAATACGCTTGCCGATGAGAACAAAACACGTACATTGATCCCAATTGCAACGTTTCGACCGCTTATGAAATAAGGGAGAGGTCAGATGGCTGACACGGCTTTGCGTTTGGTGGAGAAAGACAACGTGGATAAGACAAAGGCGCTCGACGCGGCCTTGGGGCAGATTGAGCGCGCCTTCGGCAAGGGCTCGATCATGCGGTTGGGCCAGCGCGAGGTGGTCGATACCCCGGTCATTTCCACGGGCTCCATCGGCCTCGATATCGGTCTCGGCATCGGCGGTCTGCCGCGCGGCCGTATCGTTGAAATCTATGGCCCGGAAAGCTCCGGTAAGACGACCCTGGCGCTGCACGTTGTCGCCGAGGCCCAGAAGATGGGCGGCACCTGCGCCTTCGTCGACGCGGAACATGCGCTCGACCCGGTCTATGCCAAGAAGCTCGGCTGCGATGTCGAAGAATTGCTGATCTCCCAGCCCGACGCCGGTGAACAGGCGCTGGAAATCGCCGATACCCTTGTCCGCTCCGGCGCCATCGACGTGCTGGTGGTCGACTCGGTCGCTGCCCTGGTGCCGCGCGCCGAACTGGAAGGCGAAATGGGCGACACCCATGTCGGCCTGCAGGCGCGGCTGATGAGCCAGGCGCTGCGTAAATTGACGGCCTCCGTTTCCAAGTCGAACACCCTGGTCATCTTCATCAACCAGATCCGCATGAAGATCGGCGTGATGTTCGGCAACCCGGAAACCACCTCGGGCGGCAACGCGCTCAAGTTCTATTCCTCGGTGCGTATGGAAATCCGCCGCATCGGCGCCATCAAGGACCGGGACGAAGTGGTCGGCAACCAGACCCGCGTCAAGGTCGTGAAGAACAAGATGGCGCCTCCGTTCAAGATGATCGAATTCGACATCATGTACGGCGAAGGTGTCTCCAAGATGGGCGAGTTGCTCGATCTGGGCGTCAAGGCCGGCACGGTCGAGAAATCGGGCTCCTGGTTCTCGTTCAATTCCGAACGCATCGGCCAGGGCCGCGAGAATGCCAAGCAGTTCCTGCGCGACAATCCGGAGATGGCCAAGGCCATCGAGGACCAGGTCCGCCACAACGCGGGCCTGATTTCCGAGGAAATGATGGTTGGCCCCGGCGACATGGACGGTGAATCCACGTCGGACGACGGTGACAAGCCGGACAGCACGGCGGCCGACGAGTTCTAAGCCGGTTTCGTAACCTCCCGTTCCCAGGGTCTGTCCTCCGCAGGCCTTCCTTCCGGCGCTGCCCCGCGCCGACCGCCCGAGGTGCGTCCCCAGCGCATCAAGGGCCCTCCAGGTGCCTCCCGCACCTACTACCAAAGGTGCGCCCCGCACCTGCTACCCCAGGTGCGTCCCAGCGCACCACCCGCACGGCGCGTCCCCGCGCGCCATACTGCCCCCAGCAGCCGGCGCCCCCACGCCGGCTGCTTCTTTTTGTGGGGAGGGGATGACCAGTGCCCCATCCCGGACGCGTTCGGTGGGGGTGACGCCCCGCCATGGTCCAGTTGAAGGCCGGAATGCCTCTGGGAAGCCGGCTGGCAGCGATTTTCCTGAGAAATGGCCCCATCCCGGGAATGCGTGGTTTCTGGACAGGTCCCCGCCGAGCCAGTAAAACCGTCGCTTCGACCCTACCGCGCCGCCGGTTCGGCGGCGTCTGTCTCCGTCACGCATTACGCCTCTTTAAACCCTTGGCACCAGGGCCTAAATTATCGACATGCAGACCGTTAACGACATCCGCCAGGCATTCCTGGATTATTTCGCTGACAACGGCCATCAGCCCGTGGCGTCTTCGCCCCTGGTGCCGCTGAACGATCCCACGTTGATGTTCACCAACGCGGGCATGGTGCAGTTCAAGAACGTCTTCACCGGCAACGAGACGCGCGATTACGCGCGCGCCGTGACGTCTCAGAAATGCGTGCGCGCCGGCGGCAAGCACAACGACTTGGAAAACGTCGGCCATACGGCGCGGCATCACACGTTCTTCGAAATGCTGGGGAACTTCTCCTTTGGCGATTATTTCAAGGAACTGGCGATCGAACTGGCCTGGAACCTGGTGACCAAGGAGTTCGGCCTGCCCGCCGACAAATTGCTGGTGACGGTCCATACGTCGGATGAAGACGCGGCGACCTTGTGGCGCAAGATCGCGGGCCTGCCGGACGAAAAGATCATCCGCATCCCGACCTCCGATAACTTCTGGGCCATGGGCGATACGGGCCCTTGCGGTCCCTGTTCCGAGATTTTCTTCGATCACGGCCCGCATATCCCGGGTGGCCCTCCGGGCAGCCCCGACGAGGACGGTGACCGGTTCATCGAAATCTGGAACCTGGTGTTCATGCAGTTCGAGCAACTGACCGCGGATGAACGGGTCGAGTTGCCGAAACCCTCCATCGACACGGGCATGGGCCTGGAGCGCATCGCCGCCGTCATGCAGGGCACGCACGACAACTACGGCATCGATCTGTTCCGCAACCTGATCGCGGCCTCTGCCGAGGCGTCCGGCGTGGCGGAAGACGGCGACCATGCAGTCTCGCACCGGGTCATCGCCGATCACCTTCGTGCGTCCAGTTTCCTGATCGCCGACGGCGTCCTGCCGTCCAACGAAGGCCGCGGCTATGTCCTGCGCCGGATCATGCGCCGCGCCATGCGCCACGCCCATCTGATGGGGTGTGAGGACCCGTTGTTGTACAAGCTGGTCCAGACGCTGGCCGACAACATGGGCCGCGCCTATCCGGAACTGCTTCGTGCTCAGGCGTTGATCACGGAAACGTTGAAGCTCGAGGAAACCCGTTTCAAGACGACCCTGGATCGCGGCCTCAAGATTCTCGACGAGGCGACGGCCGACATGACCGCCGGTGGCGTGCTCGACGGCGAGACGGCTTTCAAATTGTACGATACCTACGGCTTCCCCCTGGACCTGACGCAGGATGCGCTCAAGGGCAAGGACATCGCCGTCGATACCGACGCCTTCAACACGGCCATGGAACGCCAGCGGGCCGAGGCGCGCAAGGCGTGGTCCGGTTCCGGCGACGCGGCGACGGAGAAAGTCTGGTTCGAATTGCGCGACGAGGTCGGCGCCACGGAGTTCTTCGGCTACGACACCGAACAGGCCGAAGGCCAGGTCCGGGCCCTGGTGGTCGACGGGCAGCCCGCCAAATCGGCGGCCGCCGGCACCGACGTCATGGTGATCGCCAACCAGACCCCGTTCTACGGCGAGTCCGGTGGCCAGATGGGCGACCAGGGCATGATCGTCACGGCCGAGGGTGCCCAGATCAAGGTCACCGACACCCAGAAGAAGCTGGGCGACATGCATGTCCATATCGGCAAGGTCGAAGAAGGCACGGTCAACGTTGGCGACGAGGCCCAATTTATCGTGGACGGCGTGCGCCGCCGGCGGCTGCGCGCCAACCATTCGGCGACCCACCTGCTGCACGAAGCGCTGCGCCGTCATCTGGGCGAGCATGTGACGCAGAAGGGCTCCCTGGTTTCGCCTGACCGTCTGCGTTTCGATATCTCCCATCCCAAGGGTCTGTCGCCCGAGGAGATCGCCGTCGTCGAAGCCGATGTCAACGCCCAGGTGCAGGCCAACAACGACGTGCTGACCCGCCTGATGGACCCGGAAAGCGCGGTCGAGGCCGGGGCCCTGGCGCTGTTCGGCGAAAAATATGGCGACGAAGTGCGCGTCGTTTCCATGGGCGCGCCCGAAGGCGACAAGTTCTTTTCGACCGAGCTTTGCGGCGGCACGCATGTGCGCCGCACCGGCGACATCGGCGTGTTCAAGATCATCGGCGAAGGCGCCGTCGCCGCCGGCGTGCGCCGGATCGAGGCGGTCACCGCCGACGGGGCCCGGGCTTACTTCGACGCCCATGAAAAAGCCCTGGCCGAGGCCGCGGCGGCGCTGAAGGTCAAACCGGAAGACGTCGCGGGCCGCGTGGTCTCGCTGCTGGACGAGCGCAAGAAGCTGGAACGCGAACTGGCCGATGCCCGAAAGAAACTCGCCCTCGGCGGGGGCGGCGGTGCTGCCGCCGGGAACGGCGGCAGCGGCGGCGGCGACGTCAAGGATCTGGGCGGTATCAAGTTCGCGCCGCGCCTGCTGGAAGACGTGCCCGCCAAGGAATTGAAGGGCATGGCCGACGAATTGAAGAAGACGCTGGGCTCCGGCGTCGTCGCCCTGGTCAGCGTCACCGAGGGCAAGGCCAACGTCGTCGTCGGCGTGACCGAGGATCTGGTCGAGCGCATGAGCGCCGTCGACCTGGTCCGCGCCGGATCCGCCGCCGTCGGCGGCAAGGGCGGCGGCGGCCGCCCCGACATGGCCCAGGCGGGCGGCCCCGATGGGGCGCAAGCGGGCAAAGCCATCGACGCCATCGAAGCAGCAATTCAGAACTGAGCATTCCATGACAGACAATCGATTTGAAGGCACCGACACCTTCGTCGCGACGGAAGACCTGCAGGTCGCCGTCAACGCGGCGATCAACCTGGAGCGGCCCCTGCTGGTCAAGGGCGAGCCAGGCACGGGTAAGACCGTGCTGGCCGCCGAGGTCGCGGAATCCATTGGCGCGCCGCTTATTCAATGGCACGTCAAATCGACGACGCGGGCGCAACAGGGCCTGTATGAATACGACGCCGTCGCGCGCCTGCGGGATTCGCAACTGGGCGACGCCCGCGTGCACGACATCGGCAACTACATCATCAAGGGCAAACTCTGGGAGGCCTTCGATGCGCCCCAGCGCCCGGTGTTGCTGATCGATGAAATCGACAAGGCGGACATCGAGTTTCCCAACGACCTGTTGCTGGAACTCGACCGCATGGAATTCCATGTCTACGAGACGAAGGAAACCGTCTCGGCGGCGCAACGGCCCATCGTCATCATCACGTCGAACAACGAAAAGGAACTGCCGGACGCCTTCCTGCGCCGCTGTTTCTTCCACTACATCCGCTTCCCGGACGAAGAGACCATGCGCCGGATCATCGACGTGCACCACCCAGGCATTCAGAAACGCCTGGTCGGCGAGGCATTGAACCTGTTTTACGAATTGCGCGACGTGCCCGGCCTGAAGAAGAAGCCGTCGACCTCGGAACTGCTCGATTGGCTGAAACTGCTGATGGTCGAAGACATTCCGCCGGAAACCCTGCGCTCCGGCGACAAGAAGGACCTGATCCCGCCGCTTTACGGCGCACTCCTCAAGAACGAGCAGGACGTGCACCTGCTGGAGCGGCTGGCCTTCCTCAACCGCCGCGAAGGCAAATAACCCCCATGAATTGCCCCGCCTGCGGCAGCCGGTTCAAACGGATGTCGAGTTGGCCGTTGGCGGCCGGGCGGCCCATCGTTTGTGGTGAATGCGGCACGGCGAGTAAGCGCCTCGGCAAATGGAAGCCGCTGATCATCGCGCTTGTCCTGCTGGTCCTGTTCCAGCAACTGATCGGCATGTTCTCCTTTACGGGAATGGGGACCGTTCTTCTTCTGGCCGGTCTCGTGCTGCTCGCCATGTCGATCGACGAGGCGACCATTCAGCTGACCCCGGTCGCCGGGCAGGATGCCTCGGCAGCAAAGCCCGACGATCCGGCCTCGGGCACGGGCACGCGTACCTGACCGTTTCTACCCAGGTTTGGCCGCCTCTGGCCGCGGTCGCGACGCTCGGCTAAGCTGGCGGAGTTAGGGACGCGGTCATGGATATCAGCACGTATTTCGACCCCCAGCAGATCGAACAATGGCTCCAGGCGGCCCGTGATTGGGCGACCGCCAACCTGCTGTCCACGGACAATCTCGTGCAATTGGGCATCATCCTGGCGACCTTCGTCGCCGCCCGGCTGATTTCCCCCCGTCTGGAAGCGCTTCTCGATAAACGGCCGGACGTTCGCTGGTACGCGCGTTTCGGCGTGCCGGTGGCTCAGGCGCTGAAGCCCGTTGCCCGGCCGTTGGTCTGGCTGGCCGCCCTTTGGTTCGCCGTCTTCGCGGCCAAGGGCGCCGTCTGGCCCCATCATTTGATGGAGGGCGCGGTCTCGTTGCTGACGGCCTGGGCGGTGATCCGCCTGGCCTCCGGCCTGATCCGCAATTCGTTCTGGGCCCGCGTCGTTGCGGTGACCGCATGGTCCTTGGCGGCCTTGAACCTGATGGGGCTGCTCGACCCGGTCATGCTGACCTTGGACCGCATGGCCATCAATCTGGGCGAGTTCCGGATTTCCGTGCTGGGCATCGTCAAGGCGGCACTGCTGTCGGCCCTTTTCCTCTACCTTGCCGCCATCGCGTCACGGATCGCGAAAACCCGTATCGCCGCGTCGGAGAACCTGACGCCCAGCATGCGGGTTCTGTTCGGAAAATTCGCCCAGGTCTCGCTTTACGCGCTCGCCATTATCTTGGCCCTGGAAAGTGTCGGCATCGACCTGACGGCCTTTGCCGTGTTCGGCGGGGCGGTCGGCCTGGGCATTGGGTTCGGCCTGCAGAAGGTCGTCTCCAACCTGATGTCGGGGGTGATCCTGCTGATGGACCGGTCGGTCAAGCCGGGGGACGTGATCGCCATTGGCGATACCTTCGGCTGGATCAATACATTGGGTGCGCGCTACGTCTCGGTCATTACCCGGGACGGCACGGAACACCTGATCCCGAACGAGGAGTTGATCTCGCAGCGGGTCGAGAACTGGTCGTTCTCCAATTCAATGATCCGCCAGAAGGTGCCGATCGGCATCGATTACGGGGCCGACGTGCACAAGGCCCGCGAATTGGCGGTCGAGGCCGCCGACGGGGTCGAACGTGTGCTGAAAGGCCCGAAGGCGGTCTGTCACCTGATCGAATTCGGCGACAACGCGGTGATCCTGGAATTGCGGTTCTGGATCAACGATCCGCAGAACGGCGTCGCCAACGTGCGCAGCGCGGTGCAGCTGAAAATCTGGGATCTCTACCACGAACACGGCGTGGTCTTCCCGTTCCCGCAGCGCGATCTGCATCTGCGGTCGTCGGTTCCGATCAAGGTCGAACTTGCGGAAAAAACGCCGGAAGGCGGCGGGCCGGACTAGTCGATCGTGACCGCGCCGGCCGCGCCCGCCGAATGGGGGTTAGGAAATGATTTCGCCGGAGACGTTGTCAACGACGACGGGCGTTTCGAAGAAGGTGATCGACGGTTCCGTGCCGTAGACGGATTTGATCCGCTCGCGCCAGACGTCGTCGAACAGGGCCTTGGCCTGATCCATCGTTTCGAACATGTAGGCGCCGCCGCCTTTGTGCAGTTCGGCGCTGAACAGGTAATGCTTGCGCACAAGGCCGTCGACATCGCGGTATTTCGGCGCGGTGCTGCGGAAACGTTCGGCGGCCCCTTCAAGGGTCATGTCATGGGGCAGGTCGAAGTTGACGACGGCGGTAATCATGGATGGGATCTCCCGGATGGTCTTGGTGTGGTTTATCGAAGGCGGCATTCTACCTTCACATGATGTAGTTAAGAAAGGGGGCATTGGCGGAAGGGGGGCATTGGCGGATCGCTTTCGGGCGGATATTGTGGCGCCATGTTCATCAATTTCTTCCTCGAATTGCGCTCGGCCAAGTTGCCGGTCAGCCTCCGCGAATACCTGACCCTGTTGGAAGGGATGGATGCGGGCCTGGCGAATTACAGCCTAGAAAATTTCTACTATTTGTCTCGCGCCACCCTGGTGAAGGACGAGAAGAACCTGGACAAGTTCGACCGGGTCTTCGGCCATGTCTTCAAGGGATTGGAAAGCACGGGCGAGGTCGAAACCCAGGAAATCCCAGAGGAATGGCTGCGCAAGCTGGCGGAAAAAACGCTGACGCCCGAGGAAAAGGCCGAGATCGAGGCCTTGGGGGGCTGGGACAAGCTGATGGAGACCCTGAAAAAACGCCTGGAGGAGCAGAAGAAGCGCCACCAGGGCGGCTCCAAATGGATCGGCACGGCCGGCACGTCGCCTTTCGGCGCCTATGGCTACAACCCCGAGGGCGTGCGCATCGGCCAGGACGACAACCGCAACTTCCGCGCCGTGAAGGTCTGGGACAAACGCGAGTTCAAGAACCTGGACGACAGCCTGGAATTGGGCACCCGCAACATCAAGGTCGCCCTTCGCCGTCTGCGCCGGTTCGCCCGCGAAGGGGCGCCGACGGAATTGGATTTGGACGACACCATCCGCTCGACCGCCAAGCGCGGCTATCTGGATATCCGCATGGTGCCGGAACGCCATAACGCCGTGAAGGTTCTGCTGTTCTTTGACGTCGGCGGGTCGATGAACCCCTATGTGAAGATGATGGAGGAGCTGTTCTCCGCCGCGCGGACGGAGTTCAAGCATCTGGAGTATTTCTATTTCCACAATTGCCCCTACGAGCGCCTGTGGAAGAACAACGTCCGCCGCCGCACGGAAACCACGCCGACCTGGGAGGTCCTGCATACCTATCCCAGCGACTACAAGGTGATCTTCGTCGGCGACGCCTCGATGAGCCCTTACGAGATCGCCTATCCGGGCGGCAGCGTCGAACATTGGAACGAAGAGGCCGGGAGCCTATGGATGCAGCGCATCCTTTCGGTTTATCCGCGCGCGGTTTGGCTCAACCCGGTCAAGGAAGACTGGTGGGGTCATACTCAGTCGGTCGACATGATGCAGCGCCTGATGGAAGGGCGGATGTATCCCTTGACCCTCGACGGGCTGGACCGGGCGACCCGCGAATTGACGCGCTGACCTGACATTTTCGGGCGGAAATGAAACGGGCGGGATGGTGATCCATCCCGCCCGAAACTTTGTCTCGCCCCTTGCCTTACTTGGCGTCGGCGGCGACCTGCATCTTGATGATCTTGTCGGGGTCGGCAGGCGGCTCGCCCCGTTCCAGCATGCCGACGAACTTCATGCCGTCGGTGACCTGGCCCCAGACGGTGTATTGGCCGTCCAGATGGCTGGTCCGCGCAAAGCAGATGAAGAACTGACTGTCGGCGCTGTCCGGGTTCATGGCCCGGGCCATGCCGACGGTGCCGCGTTTGAACGGCTCGTCGGAAAATTCAGCCGGCAGGTGCTGGCCGCTGCCGCCCATGCCGGTCCCGGTCGGATCGCCGCCCTGGGCCATGAAGCCGCCGATCACCCGGTGAAAGACAAGGCCGTCGTAGAAGCCGTCGCGCGTCAATTCCTTGATCCGCGCGACATGCTTCGGCGCCAGGTCGGGGCGCAGTTCGATCACCACCCGGCCGTGGGTGGTGTCCATGTAAAGGGTGTTTTCCGGATCCATGGCTTCGGCTTCGCTCATCGTGCCGACCCCCAGAAGAATGATCGCGGCGCTGAAAAGGGACAACAGTCGTTGCATGAATTAAGGCTCCCTTGGGTTTCCCGGTGCTTGATCAATGTATTCCTATCCTTGCCCGAGATATGCCCCGGGCACCTTTCGTTCAAGTGAATGGGGTGTGAAACGATCAATCGAACAGTTTGTCGATCTCGTCCTGGGTCACGCCTTCGCCTTCGAACTGCGGACCGTTGAGCATTTTTTCGTCTTCGGTCTTGTCTTCGGTCTCGACATCGACATTGTCCAGATGTTCCTTGCCGAAAATCTCGATCAGCGAATTGACCCGCGATTCCACGTAAGTGACGGAGCGGGCGATCTTGGTCACACGCTGTCCGGTGATGTCCTGGAAGGTGCAGGCTTCGAAGATGTTGGAGGAGTTGTTTTCCAACTCGTCCAGAAGGGTGACGATCTCCGCGTCTTGGGTCTTGGCGCGAATCTTGTCGATGGTATCGGTGTTCTGTTCGACGACCTCCATAATGGAGTTGGTGGCGTCTTCCGTCGCCTGGACGATGGCGTCCAACTGATCCGACATGTTGTCGAACCGTCCGTTGCCTTCGTCCGAGCGGGTAATGGCGGCGACTTCCTTGCGGACCCGTTGGATGTAGTTGAACAGGTTGAGGATTTCCGCCTGCAGCAGTTCCAGTTCTTCTCTGGTTTCCATATTTCGCGCCACCCGCCCTTGGATTTTTCGACGTTTTATGCCGCACCATGGTAGCGGCTCAAACGGGAAAATCCACACCTTTACGCAGGGTTAGGCGCCGTCGTCCGATCCGGTGCCGGCGGTTCGGAACGCGGTCAGGATACGCCGGGCGGCCTCGCTCGGGCCGATTTCGCCCCGTTCCACGGCGGGTTCCAGTCCGGCCAAAGTGTCGCGCACGGCATCGGCGCCGCGTAATTCGCTCAACATCGTCTCGTTGACTTCGTTCCACATCCAGGCCCGCGCCTGATCCGCGCGCTGACGGGTGAACCGGCCCGAGGCCTCGGTTGCCGCCCGCCAGGCCGCGACCTGATCCCAAATCCCGTCCAGTCCGTCGCCCGTCGCCGCCGAACATTTCACCACGTCCGGCGTCCAGTCGTCGGTTTCCGGGCGCAGCAGATGCAGGGCGGCGGCATAATCGCGCCGCGCCCGCTCGGCCGCCGGGGCGAGGTCGCCGTCGGCCTTGTTGACGACGATCAGGTCGGCCATCTCGACGATGCCTTTCTTGATGCCCTGCAGGTCGTCGCCGCCGCCGGGGGCCAGCAGCAACAGGAACATGTCGACGAGGTCCTTGACCGCCGTTTCCGATTGGCCGACGCCGACCGTTTCGATCAGCACCACGTCGTACCCGGCGGCCTCGACCGCGATCACCGCCTCGCGGGTTCGCCGGGCGACGCCGCCCAGGGTGCCGCCGGAGGGCGACGGGCGGATATAGGCCCCCTTGGCGCGGGCGAGTTTCTCCATCCGCGTCTTGTCGCCCAGGATCGAGCCGCCGGACCGGGGACTGGTCGGATCGACGGCCAGCACGGCGACGCGGTGGCCTTTTTCCAGCAAGGCCAGGCCGAAACTTTCGATGAAGGTCGATTTGCCGACCCCGGGAATGCCGGTGATGCCCAGGCGGATCGAGTTTCCGGCCGCCGGCAGCAGGGCGCGGATCAGGGCTTCGGCCTGGCGCCGATGGTCGGCCCGGCCGGATTCCAGCAAGGTGATGGCGCGGGCGAGGGCGCGCAGGTCGCCGCCCGTGACCTTGTCGGCCAGGGCTTGGGCCGCCGTTTCGGCGGCATCGTCGGTGGGGATGGTTTCGTCGGTCAAGGAAATCGCGGGCGCCTTAACGGCCGCCTTTCGGGGAATCGAGGCCGAAGGCCTCCAGCGCCATGGCCTGGAGCTTCATTTTCTGGTCCGGGCCCAATTCGTCGAGAATCTTGGTCTTCTGCTTGCGCACGGCGAGCGCTTCCTGGATCAGCGCCTTGCGTTCGCCGGTCAGCTTCGGCTTGCTCGCCAATTCCTTTTCGGCCTGGTCCAGTGCCTGACGTGCGGCGTGGCGAAGTTCCTCGGGGCTGGCCGGGCGGTCGGCGGCGGCCGGCGGCGGGGCCTGTTCCGCGCGCGTCTTGGCCGCTTCCAGCGAGGAGCGGGCCTTCTTGTCCATGACCACGGACAACAGCGCTTTGGAAAAGACCTTTTTCAGCATGCCTGAACCTTTCGGGGGCCGAGCTTGGGGCGCCGGGCGGGCCGACGACCTTCTACAGATTATCCTAAGGGGCTTGTGGCTAGCAAAGGGTTAACGCGGAAACAAGGGGGCAAGGCCGCATCACAGGCGGCTCGGCGCTTCCTGTTCCGTGAAGTCGGGCACCCAGCGCAGGAAGTAGGGCAGGGCGCGTTTGCGTTGCTCCGGGGAGGTCCCGTGGCTCGACGTGAAGGATTTGAACACGTTGTAGCCGAAGGCGTCCTTGGCGCTGAGATAGGCCCAAAGCGCCGTCAGTTCGCCCGAGCACGGCGCCGTGTCCTTGATCAACGCGTTCAGATGGTCGCGCGCGGCCCCTTCGCGGGCCTGGTTCGATCCGTATTCCTGTTGCAGCATCTGTTTGACGGCCTGCTGCTCCTCGTCGACCTGATCCGGGTAGTATTCGAACAGCGATTTCAGGAACACGAAATCGTCGAAGGTCGGCGGGCTGTAGGTGACCTCGGGCCCGGCGATGGTGTTCCAGAACCCCTTGGCGTGGTCCAATTCGGTGGTGTCGGTCTCGGCCTCGCGTTCGATGACTTTTTCCTCTTTCTGGAAAAAGCCCAGGAAACCGCCGGTCTTCTTGGTCGTCGTCTTGGCCTTCACGGCCTTGGGTTGGGCCGGGGAATCGTCGGTCAGCAGACGGTAGATTTCGTTCAGGCCGTCTTCCCACATGCTGCGCACGGGGTTGGCCTTCTTCGGCTTGTCGAAGATTTCGACGAAGGCGCTTTCGGCATAGTCCTTCGGCTTCAGTTCGTCCTCCAACACCATGATCCGGCGGTTGGCGAAGAACCGGTGCAGGAAATGCTGCTTGATCGCGGTCTCCAGGTTGTCGCCGAACTTGGTCGACAGCGGAAAGGGCGTCGGCGTCAGCTTATGCTGCGGCACGTACCACAGCATCGCGCGCTTACGCAGGTATTTGCAGATATTGGCGGTGAAGGCCTCGGTATAGGGTGTGTCGTCCCACGGCTTGTCGCGCTTGGGCCGCGCGGCGGCCTTGGGGGGCGGGCCCTTCCTGCGGGCCCCCGGCTTGCCCTTGGCGGCGCGGGCCGGTTTGGCGTCGGCGCCGGTCGGGCGTTTCTTGCGGCGGCGTTTCTTTTTCGGCGCACCGTCTTCGCCGGCCGCTTCGCCGCCGGAAACCTTGCCGTAGGCTTCCAACAGTTCCGAGGCGCGAATGCGCGCGCGCTGGGTGAACTCGGGGTCTTTCAAGTCGCCGCAGGCTTCGAGGAAGGCGAGCGTCTTCTCCGTCGCCTGCCGGACGTCGGGCGGCACCTTGCCGCCGGCCTGCGAATCCAGCTCCTGGACGATGCCCTTCACGGCGTCGTCCACGGCGGACATCAGCGTGGCCTTGTCCGTATCGGGTGACAGCCCGGCCAAGGCATTCATGATGCTTTGCGTGCTCAACTTCTACCCCTGGGTGGCCGGAAATCCCCGTTGCGTGACCGGCGCCCCACTTCCCATCAAAAATAGACGTTTCGCCGGTATTTTCCGGCCTATCGAATCTGCCATGAAATTGGTTAATACCTACCTAATGTAGCGGGCGTCGCGCAAGCGACGGCGGGTTCCAGGATACGGAAATTTTCGACCGTTCCTCCATAAATAAGAGGATTTCACGGCGCTGAAAGAGGACTTTCTGGAATAATTGCGTGAACTCGCCCCGATTTCGGCTTAAGCCTAGAGATCATAAGAGACGCAGGGGCGGCGTCAGGACCAAAGAGGGAATCCCCCATGAAACGTGAACGCCGTGCCAAGATCGTCGCCACCCTGGGCCCCGCGACCAGCACGCAGGAGGCCATCGAAAAACTGTTCGAGGCCGGTGTCGACGTCTTCCGCATGAATTTCTCCCATGGCAGCCATGAGGACCATGCGAAGATTCACGCCATCGTCCGCTCGCTCGAACGCAAGTATCACCGCCCCGTCGGCATCCTGTTGGACCTGCAGGGGCCGAAACTGCGCGTCGGCGAGATCGATACCGGATCGGCCGAATTGGAAGTCGGCCAGAAATTCCGCCTCGACCTGGACAAGGACGCGGGCAATCACCGCCGGGCCCCCCTGCCGCATCCCGAAATTTTTGCGGCACTCGAGCCCGGCTCGGATCTGTTGATCGACGACGGGCGTATTCGGCTCAAGGTGCTGGAATGCTCGCCCGAACATGCCGAATGCGAGGTCGTGATCGGCGGCACGCTGTCGAACCACAAGGGCGTCAACGTGCCCAGCGTGATCCTCGACGTGTCGCCGCTGACCAAGAAGGACCGCGACGACATGCGGTTCGGCCTGGACCTGGGCGTCGAATGGGTGGCGCTCAGCTTCGTGCAGCGGCCCGAGGATCTGGCCGAGGCGCGCAAGCTGGTCGCCGGCCGGGCGGCCATCCTGTCGAAGCTGGAAAAACCGGCGGCGCTGACGCATCTGGAAGAAATCGTGCATCTGTCCGACGCCATCATGGTGGCGCGCGGCGACCTGGGCGTCGAATGCCCGACCGAGGACGTGCCCGTCGCTCAGAAACAAATCCTCCATCTCTGCCGCATTGCCGGGAAGCCGGTGATCGTCGCGACGCAGATGCTCGATTCCATGGTCAACGCGCCGACGCCGACCCGGGCCGAGGCATCGGACGTCGCCACCGCCATCTACGACGGCGCCGACGCGGTCATGCTGTCGGCGGAATCGGCGGTCGGCAAGTATCCGACGGAAACCGTCGCGACCATGGACCGCATCATCAAACGCGTCGAACAGGACGTGCATTACCGCCAGATGCGCGACCGCCGCCGCGGCGGGCATGAGAACACGGCCGCCGACGCCATCACCGTCGCCGCGACCCAGGTCGCCGATACGATCTCCGCCGCCGTGATCGTCACCTTCACGACCACGGGCTCGACGACGCTCCGCTGTGCCCGCATCCGCCCGCAGGTGCCGATCCTGGGCCTGACGCCCAACCGCGAAACGGCGCGGCGCCTGGCCCTTTGCTGGGGTGTGCATTCGGTGATGACCGACGACATTCATTCGTTCCGCGAGATGGTCTCCAAATCCGTCGCCGAGGCCAAGAAGGACGGCTTCGCCAAGAAGGGCGACCCCGTCGTCGTCACCGCCGGCGTGCCCTTCGGCACTCCCGGGGCGACCAACATTCTGCGGATCGCCTGGGTCGAATAACCGGCCCCCGGCGGCAAGCGCCGCCGCTCCCACCACCGCCCCGGCCCATCCAGGGGGATAGACCAAGTCCATGTTCTACCAGCTGTTTTCCGTCATCGCGCCGGTCTTCGTCTGCGCCGTCATCGGCTATATCTGGCGCAAACAGGGGCGGGCCTACGACACCGCCTTCGTCACCACCCTGGTCACCAACGTCGGCACGCCGTGCCTGGTGTTCTCGACCCTGATCGACACGAACATGCAGGCCGACGCCTTCCTCAAGATGGGGGCCGCGACCTTCGTGACGATGATCGCCTTCTATGCGATCTATTACCTGTTCCTGAAGGTGACGAAGCTCAGCATGAAGGCCTTCCTCTCGGCCCTGGTCTACGGCAACACGGGCAACATGGGGCTGCCGCTCTGCCTGCTCGCCTTCGGCGATCATGGCCTGGCGCTGGCGATCGCCTATTTCACGGTCAACGTGCTGTTCCTGTTCACCATCGGCGTCGCGGTCCCGGCGGGCGCGACCTCGCCCGGCGCGCTGCTGCGCCTGCCGATCCTCTATGCGACCCTGGCGGCCCTGGCCTTCATGTTCACGGGCTGGCAGGTGCCCGATTTCGTGACCAACACGGCCCGCATCCTGGGCGGCCTGACGGTGCCCTTGATGCTGATCACCCTCGGCGTCTCGCTCGCGGGCCTGGGCGTCAAGCGCCTGCCGCGGGCGGCGGTGCTCTCGGTCATGCGGGTGGGGGTCGGCTTCCTGGTCGGCTGGGCCACGGCGGAAGCCTTCGGCTTCGAAGGCGCCGCGCGCGGCGTCCTGATCCTCGAATGCGCCATGCCCGTCGCCGTCTTCAACTTCCTCTTCGCCGAACGCTACAACAACCAGCCCGAAGAAGTCGCCGGCATGGTCGTCATCTCGACCCTGCTGTCCTTCGCCAGCCTGCCGTTCTTGTTGGCGTTTGTGATGTAGGGCCGCAGTCTGAACTCTTGAGGATTTCTGGTGCCGTAGGCGGAATCTTAAGAGGAAAAACTATTGGAAAAATAATTTATAGTTGAACTTTGTTGTCGGTGGCTTAGACTCAGATTCCTTGGTTGGATCGATGAATGTAGGTGCAGTCTATGGCTAGAAGAGTTTTTTATAGCTTTCATTTTAAGCCCGACAACTGGCGTGTTTCTAAGGTGAGGAACATTGGGGCTATTTCTGGGAACAAAGCTGCGACTGACAATGATTGGCATGCCGTCACAAAGAAAGGAGACGCAGCTATCAGAGCGTGGATTGATGAACAACTGCATGGGCGCGGTTGTACAATCGTCTTGATTGGTGAAGCGACGGCTGGAAGAAAGTGGATCGACTATGAAATTAAAAAGTCTTGGAATGATAAGAAGGGACTTTTAGGAATTCATATCCACAACCTTGAAAATAGCAAAGGCGAGAAGTCGTCAAAAGGTGCTAATCCTTTTAGTTCCTTTACGGTTTGTGAAGGCAAGCGGAAGTTGTCGGGAGCAGCAAAGTGCTATGATCCACCCTATACAAAAAGTTCAAGTGTATATAATTACATTGCAGAAAATGTAGAGAGTTGGATTGATGAAGCAATAGATATAAGAAAAAACTTTAAGTGTTAGATGGGAGACTGTTCTATTTGTTTTTTTCTAGTCTGTCTTTCTAGCGATCCAGAGTGTATGTTCCCGTGAAAATGCCAACTCTGCTTCATTGACGGCCTCTGAAAGCTCTTCTTCTTCTATTGCTGCGTCAATTTTGGGGCTGATCAATCCAATTTCGTGGGCTGTAACCGTGTAAGCTGCAACCAATTCATTGTATTTCTTTATTTGCATCCAACCAATCGCGGAAGATGCAAATACAATAACCGGTTCGATTGGCCAGGGTTGAAATTGAGGGTACGCAATGCGGCACAATACAAGAATGATTGCGATTGCGTAGGCTCCCAGACCCGCAATAATCCAAATTTTTGCTTTTTCCTGATTGTATTTTGATTTACTTCGATACCAATCTCTTTGTTCGATGACTCTATCAGTTCGATATTTTTGAACTCGTTCAAGTAATGGCATTTTTCGAAAATTATCCATCACCTTGGTGATTTGATCCTCCGCGGACCATTCATTGTCAATCTTCTTGGCTACATCTTGGTTTGCGCGAAAAATCTCGTGGAGGTGGTCTCGAAATTCTTTTCTCGGTACGCTCGCATCCATTGAATTTTCAAATGGGTCAGCGCGCATTATGTAACGCCAAGTTAGTGTCTTCACGCTTTCAGCCAATGCTCGGCTTTTGTACCAATCCTGTTCGGGTTTGCTTAACGCTCTAAAACCAAATGCTGCGAGCGATACAACAAAAATAATTGCGTAAAGAAGATAAAAATTTTGGTGCTCGAAATATCCAACCGACAAAATTGAAGCGATCATCAACATCAGGTATTCGAGCTTTATTAAAAAAAGATAACGCTTCTGGAAGTTGTTGGATGCTGAATCGGCGCTGATATAGAGGGCTGGGTAATCTGAATTCTGCATCGTGAGCCTCTATTAGATTGTCACTCCGCCGCCTGCGGCGCTTTCGCGGGGTCTTTGAAGGCGGCGAAGAGGTCGGCTTCCTTGGCTTTCGCCGCTTCCACGTTCTTCGACTTGATGTGGCCGTAGCCGCGCATGGTTTGCGGGATGGCGGCGATTTCCGTGGCGAGGGGGAGGTTGTCGGCGGTGAGGTTGGCCAGGAGCGTGTCGATCGTTCCCGCGTAGTCCTCGATCAGTTGGCGTTCCATCCGGCGTTCCTCGGTCCGGCCGAAGGGGTCGAAGGCGGTGCCGCGCAGGCCCTTCAATGACGCCAGCAGGCGGAAGGCCGGGAAGATCCAGGGGCCGAATTCGCGTTTCTGCAAATGGCCCGTGCGCGGGTCCGTCGCGGACAGCAGCGGCGGGGCCAGGTGGACGGTCAGTTTGTCCTCGCGCCGGAAGGTTTCGCGTAAGGACCGGCGGAAGGCCGGGGCCGAATAGAGCCGCGCGACTTCGTATTCGTCCTTGTAGGCCATCAGCTTGAAGAAGGCGCGGGCGGCGGCTTCCGTGAGGTCAGTGGTGCCGGTACCGAGGGCAGCCTCCTTGGCGCGGACTTTCTCGACCAGGGCCGTGTAGCGGGCCGCATAGGCCGCGTTCTGATAGGCCGTCAGGTCCTTGACGCGGCGTTCGATGAAGGCGTCGAGGTCGAAGGTTTTGTCCGCTTCTTCCGCGCGGTCGCCGATCAGCCGTTCGACGGCGGCCGGATCATGGGCGACGCGGCGGCCCCAGGTGAAGGCTTCCTTGTTGAAGTCGACGGCGACGCCGTTGAGTTCGATGGCGCGTTCGATCGATTCCAGGCTGAGCGGCACCAGGCCCTTCTGCCAGGCGACGCCGAACAGCATGATATTGGCGGCGATGCTGTCGCCCATCAGACGGCGGGCGAGATGCGTCACATCGACGAATTCGGATTCCAGCGAGGCCTCGGCGATGGCATGGCGCAGATCGTCGTCGGGGAAGTCCATGTCCGGCTGATGGGTGAAGTCGGCGGTCATGGTCTTGCGCGCGTTGACGACGGATTTGGTGCGTTGGGCGTCGAGCTTCGACAGCGTCTCGAACCCGCCCGAGGTCACCATGTCGGCACCCACCAGAAGGTCCGTGCCGCCCGCCGCGATGCGCACGGCGTTGAGGGCGTCCGGCGTGTCGGCGACGCGGACATGGGCGTAGACGGCGCCGTTCTTCTGCGCCAGGCCGGCGACGTCGAGCACGGTCACGTATTTGCCGTCGACATGGGCGGCCATGCCGATCAGGGCGGAAATCGTCACCACCCCGGTGCCGCCGATGCCGGTGACACAGATGTTATAGGCCGTTTCCGTGGGCGGCATGGCCGGGTCGGGCAGGACCGGAAAGGGGGTCGTCGCCGCGCCGGGACTGAGCCCGTCCGAGCCCTTGGCCAATTGGCCGCCGTGAACGGTGACGAAGGACGGACAGAAGCCTTTCAGGCAGCTGTAGTCCTTGTTGCACATGTTCTGGTCGATGGTCCGCTTGCGGCCCAGTTCCGTTTCCTTGGGCGCGATGGCGACGCAGTTGGAAACCACGCCGCAATCGCCGCAGCCTTCGCAGACCTCTTCGTTGATGAAGACCCGGCGGTCGGGATCGGGGAAGGTGCCGCGCTTGCGGCGGCGGCGTTTCTCGGCGGCGCAGGTCTGATCGTAGATTAGCACGGAGACACCCGGGAAAGCGGCCAGATCGCGCTGCACCTGATCCAGGTCGTCGCGGTGGTGGATGGTCGCCCCCTCGGCGAAGTCGGTGCCGGTCGGGTATTTGTCGGGCTCGTCCGTGACGACGGCGACGCGCTGCACCCCTTCGGCGCGGACCTGGCGGGAAATGATCGCGGGGTCGAGCGGGCCGTCCATGGTCTGGCCGCCGGTCATGGCGACGGCGTCGTTGAACAGAATCTTGTAGGTCACGTTGACCTTGGCCGCGACGGCGGCGCGGATCGCCAATACGCCGGAATGGAAATAGGTCCCGTCGCCGATGTTGACGAAGATGTGCTCGCGGTCGGTGAACGGCGCCTGGCCGATCCAGTTGGCCCCCTCGGCCCCCATATGGGTGAAGGTCGAGGTATTGCGGTTCATCCAGATCGCCATGTAGTGGCAGCCGATCCCGGCGGCGGCCTCCATGCCGTCGGGCACGTTGGTGGACGTGTTATGCGGGCAGCCGGCGCAGAAATAGGGCGTGCGCGAAATGCTGGGCACCGCGCGTTCCAGCATCCGTTCCTTGTCTTCCAGGAACTTCAGGCGCTGTTCGATGGCGTCGGACTGGTGGAAATTACGGATGCGCGCCGCGATCACGCGGGCGATGCGGGCGGGGGTCAACTCACCGGCCGAGGGCAGAATCCAGTCGCCCGCTTCGTCGAACTTGCCGATCACGCGGGGGCGCGCGTCGGCCCGCCAGTTGTAGAGCTGTTCCTTGACCTGGTTTTCGATGACCGCGCGTTTTTCCTCGACGATCAGGATTTCATCCAGACCCTCGGCGAACTCGCGGATGCCTTCGCGTTCCAGCGGCCAGGGCATGCCGACGCGGTAGAGGCGGATGCCGATGGCTTCAGCTTCCTCGGGCCCGATGCCCAGGTCTTCCAACGCCTGCATGGTATCCAGATACGCCTTGCCGGTGGAGACGATGCCGAAGCGCGGCTTCGACGAATCCATGGTCACGCGGTCGAGCTTGTTGGCCCGGGCGAAGGCGAGGGCGGCATAAAGCTTATGCCGGTGCAGGCGCTCTTCCTGTTCCAGCGCCACGTCGGGCCAGCGGATGTGCAGGCCACCGTCGGGCATGTCGTAGTCCGGCAGGACGATCTTCACCCGGTCGGGCGAGACGTCGACATTGCCGGAGGTGTCGATGTTGTCGGTGATGCATTTGACGCCGACCCAGAGCCCCGCGAAGCGCGACATGGCCCAACCGTAAATGCCGAGGTCCAACAGGTCCTGCACGTCGATGGGGTTGAGGATCGGAATGTTGGCGTCGATCAGCGCATGTTCGGATTGGCTGGGCACCGTCGAGGATTTACAGGCCGGATCGTCGCCGGCCATCACCAGGACGCCGCCGTTGGGGGACGTGCCCGCCATGTTGGCGTGACGGAAGACATCGCCCGACCGGTCAACGCCCGGGCCCTTGCCGTACCACATGCCGAACACGCCGTCGTATTTGGCGCGGTCGAACAGGTTGATCTGCTGCGATCCCCAGACGGCGGTCGCCGCCAGGTCTTCGTTCACCGCCGGATGGAATTTGACGTGATGGTCGTCCAGGAACCGCTTGGCGCGGCCGAACTCGCGGTCCATGCCGCCCAAGGGCGAGCCGCGGTAGCCGGTGACGTAGCCCGCGGTATTGATCCCGGCGGCCAGATCGCGCTGGCGCTGCATCAGGGTCAGGCGGACCAGCGCCTGGGTTCCGGTCAAGAATACGCGGCCTTCGGAAAGGCCGTATTTATCGTCCAGGCTGACGGTGCGTAGTTTCATGCGAGGTGTCGTATGTTTCCCAAGTGGAGCGGGGGGTGATGCCGGCCCGAGGCCGCCGGAATTTTTGCTTCGGCGGTATTTCGGGCGGCCGGCCGACGGCGGCCTTCGATCCCTAAGCCTACGGGATGGCGGAGCCGCCTGCAATGCGGGGGCGGTAAATCGTAATATTCTAATGCCTCTCGGGCGGCTCCGGTCAGGCCGGATCGTGCCCGCCCGGGGCCGTGTAAGAATATTTTGTTTCGGCCGCTTGCCGGGGCTCGCGGCTGGGCGTACGTTCGTGTTATGTTCCGAATCGTCGACTAAAGGAACAGGACGCTTCCCATGACCACGCCCATGCTCGGCCTGCGTACGGCCATCTACAAAGTCCCCGATCTGGCCGCCGCCAAGGATTGGTATGCGGACGCCTTCGGCGTGGCCCCCTATTTCGACGAGGCGTTTTATGTCGGCTTCAACATCGCCGGGTACGAATTGGGCCTGATGCCCGATCCGATGCCGTCCGGGGACAAGGCCGACAATGTCCTCACCTATTGGGGCGTCGAGGATATCGAGGGCGAGGTCGCGCGGCTTTGCGGTCTGGGGGGCACGGTCCATGCGGCGCCGGCCAACGTCGGCGGCGAGATCGTCGTCGCCTCGGTCACGGACCCCTGGGGCAACGTGATCGGCCTGATCTACAATCCCGAATTCTCCCTGCCCGAAGCCTAGCGGCGGGCCGTCGTCCCGGCGGATCGAGAAAAACCCACGACGACGGCGCATTGGGCCGTGATTTTTGACGGCTCAGCGGGTATAGAGGCAGCCAATCAAAACGCAGGGCTTTCGACCACATGACCGTACTCGTCACCGGCGCCGCCGGCTTCATCGGCTTCCATACCTCGCAGGCCCTTTTGGCGCGGGGTGAACGGGTCGTCGGCATCGACAATTTCAACGACTATTACGATGTCGAGTTGAAGGAAAACCGCGCCGCGCGGCTTCTGGCGCAGGAAGGCTTCTCGCTGGTCCGCGCCGATATCTCCGACCGCGAGGCGATGGCCCAGACCTTCGCCCGCCACGCCGACGTCGATCGGATCATCCATCTGGCGGCCCAGGCCGGGGTTCGGTATTCGCTGATCAATCCCTATGCCTATACCCAATCCAACGTCGACGGCCATCTGGTGTTGATGGAAGCGGCGCGTGGCCTCAAGAATCTGAAGCATTTCGCCTATGCCTCGTCGTCGTCGGTTTACGGCGCCAATACGAAGCTGCCGTTCGCGATCGAGGACCCGGTCGATCATCCGGTCTCGCTCTATGCCGCGACGAAGCGGTCCATGGAACTGCTGTCGGAAAGCTATGCGCGGATGTACGGCCTGCCGTTGACGGGCCTGCGGTTCTTCACCGTCTACGGCCCCTGGGGCCGGCCCGACATGGCGGCCTATATCTTCACCAAGAAGATCATCGCGGGCGAGCCGATCCCCGTGTTCAACAACGGCGACATGCGCCGCGACTTCACCTTCATCGACGATATCGTCTCCGGTATCCTGGGGGTGTTGGAAACCACGCCGAAGGCCCCGGACGGCACGCCGCACCGGCTTTACAACCTGGGGAACAACCGGTCGGAAAAGCTGATGCGGTTCATCGAGGTGCTGGAAGGTGCCCTGCAGCGCAAGGCGGAGTTCGATTTTCAGCCGCTGCAGACCGGCGACGTGGCCGAAACCTACGCGGATATCGATGCCTCGACCCGCGATTTCGGCTTCCAGCCGCTGACACCCATCGACGACGGCATTCCGCGCTTCGTCGATTGGTACAAGGACTATCACGGGGTCTGACGCGAAAGGGGCCGTCATGTTCGAAGGCTTCGACCAGAAACGCATGGCGGGGCAGGGGGCGACCCTCAATGTCCTGACCGGCGGCCCGGCGGCAAGCGACCTGCCGCCCGTTCTGATGATTCACGGCTATCCGCAAACCCATATCGTCTGGCGCCATCTGGCGCCGCGTCTGGCGGAAACGCGGGCGGTCGTCTGCCCCGACCTGCGCGGCTACGGCGACAGCGACTGTCCGCCCTCGGCGCCCGATCACGCGCCCTATTCCAAACGGGTCATGGCGGCGGAACTGGTCAAGATCATGGCGGACCTGGACTTCGACACCTTCGACGTGGTCGGCCACGACCGTGGGGCGCGTGTCGGCCATCGCCTGTGCATGGACTTTCCGGAAAAGGTCCGGCGGTTCTGTTCGCTCGACGTCGTGCCGACGGGCAGTGTTTGGGAACGCGCCAACAAGGCCTGGGCCATGGGGTCGTTCCATTGGCTGTTCCTGGCACAGCCGGAACCCCGGCCGGAAACCTTGATCGGCCACGACCCCGATCACTGGCTGACCTGGCTGATGGAAAGCTGGTCGGCGGACATGTCGGCCTTCGACGATGGGGCGCTGGACGCCTATAAACGCGCCCACCGAAATCCCGCCGTGATCCACGCCAATTGCGAGGACTACCGCGCCGGGGCGACCATCGACGACGCCTTGGACCGCGACGATCTGAATAATGCGCGCAAGCTGGCTTGCCCGGTCCTGGCGCTCTGGGGCGGGGCACGCAAATCGGGTGGGCCGAAAACCGATGGCGCCACCTCGGCCCTTGATATCTGGGGCGAATGGGCCGACGACGTGCGGGGCGGGCCGGTCGACTGCGGCCATTTCCTGCCCGAGGAAGCGCCCGACGCCGTCTGGGCGGAATTAGCGCCGTTCCTGGCGGCGGAGAATTAACGAGACAACAAGGGCGATGACCTCGCCCGGGGAGAAAACATCATGAGTTTCCGCAACGATCTGTTCCTGGGCCGCTTCGGCCTGTTGCCGCGTCACGACGACGCCGACCTGATGCTGGACGAACCCGTCGCGCGCATGATCGGCCGCCGTGTCTGCCGGCATTACGGCAAGGAAGCATTGACCGACGGCCAATTGGAAACCCTGCTGGCGGCGGCGCAATCGGCCCCGGCCAAATCGGATCTGCAGCAGTATTCCATCGTCGTGACGGACAAGGCGCAGCAACAGGCGATTTCCGACATGATCGGCTCCATGCCCTGGATCGCCGATGCGTCCCGCTTTCTGGTGTTCTGCGCCGACATGCACCGGGGCCAGCGGATCGCCGAGATGCGTGGCAAGGACCACGTCAATAACACGCTGGATACCTTCATGAATGGGGCGGTCGATGCGTCGCTGGCGATGATGGCCTTCATCACGGCGGCCGGGTTCAAGGGACTGGGGACTTGCCCGGTCTCGGCCGTGCGCGCGCATCCGGCGGCGATCTGCGAATTGCTGGGCCTGCCCGACGGCGTTTTCCCGGTTGCCGGGCTGACGGTCGGCCATCCGACGGACGACGGCCGGTTCACCCTGCGCCTGCCGCCGTCGGTCGTGGTGCATCACGGGACCTATGACGATTCCAATCTGGAAGACGAATTGCGCGCTTACGATGCCCGGCGCAACAAGGCGCAGCCGATGGACCCGGAAAAGCAGATGCACAAGGACGACTTCGGCATCTCCGACGACTACGGCTGGACCGAGAACACCGCCCGGCGGCTGGCCAAGCGGGAACGCGAGGCGTTCGGCGGCTTCATCCGCGATCACGGCTTCGATCTGGAATAGCGTTTATTCAGGCCGTCGCTGGAAGGCGCCCTGAAGGCCCGATTCGGGCAATTTCAGCGTATCGACGGCCATCTGATCATCGGGCCGGGGACGAAACTGTCCCTTTTTCGGCCCGGAGCCGCGTCGGCGTGGGCATTCACCGTGACAATTGGGGGCGATGGACCGCATTTCGGCGGGGGCAAAGGCGCTTGTCGTCGGCGGAAACCCTGGGGTTTCGCGAGGGCGGGACCATTTTATACCGCAGCGCAATAACCTTATGACAAGGCATTCATAAAGTTCATTAAATCTATATTGCGTCGCAACATAATGCGCCCATATGATTCCCTGTGCTCGAAATCGATAGCGCAGGGGGAAGACGCCTACGCCTTGATGGAGCCCGGGGAGCTCTCTTGCTGAGACTGCCATTGCGGCTTCGAACGAAAGGACGGCCTTCCATGACGACCGCAGCGAATGAAATGACCCCTGTTTCCGGCCCGGCGGAGTTGCCGGCGGCCCTTTTCGACCCCGACGAATCGATGGTGCCGGGCCTGGTGCGGGCCGCGGACCCCGTCCCGTCGGCGGCGACGCCCGTTTACCGCAAATTGACGGCCCATGATCAGGCTCTGGTCGAGGCCCATCTGCAGCGCCTGGAACCCCACGACCGCCATCTGCGGTTCTGGGGCGGTATGACCGACCAGGCGATCACGGACTATTGCGGCCGCCTCGATTGGTCGGCGGCGGTCCTGGTCGGCGCCTTCATCGACGGCGAATTGCGCGGCGTCGGCGAATTGGTCCGTATCCGCCTGGTGCCGCAGATCATGGCCGAGGTCGCGTTTTCCGTCGAAGGCCCGTGGCAGAACGCGGGCGTCGGCACGGAACTGGTGCGCCGCATCCTGACCATCGCCCGCAATCGGTGCATCGACCGCGTCTACATGCTCTGCCTCAGCGAGAACAAGAAGATGCAGAAGATCGCGTCCAAGTTCGAAATGATCCTGAGCTACGACGAAGGCGAGGTCGAAGCCCGCATCCTGCCGGCCTGGCCCAGCTACATGTCGCTGATGGCCGAAGCCGTGGACGACAGCCAGGCCTGGTTCTCAACGATCTTCGATCCGTCGTTCCTCTGGCCGCAGGCCGAGGACGGGCCGAATGCGACGACGGCCTGAGCCTCCGTCGCATTCGCATCAGCGATACAAGGCTTCCAACCGGTCGCCATAGACCGCGCGGATCACATGACGGCGGACCTTCATGGTCGGGGTCATCTGTTCGTTGTCGACCGAGAACGCGTCGTCGGCGATCAGGAAGCGGCGGACCTTTTCGATATTGTTCAGGTTGCCGTTGACCCGCTCCATCGCGCCCGCGATCGCTTTTTCCAGGTCGGGGTCGCCGGCCAGGTCCGCGAGCTTGCCGGACTTGCCGTTGGCCTTCACCCAATCGTTGAGCCAATCCACATCGGGCACCAGCAAGGCCACCAGATGCGGGCGCTTGTCGCCGTAGACCATGGCCTGGGCGAACTCGGGCTCCAACGTGATGATGCCTTCGACCCGTTGCGGCGCGATGTTGTCGCCGCCGGAATTGACGATGATGTCTTTCTTCCGGTCGGTGATGACGAGATAGCCGTCTTCGTCGAAATGACCGATATCGCCGGTATGCAGCCAGCCGTCCTTGATCGTGTCCGCCGTTGCGTCCTCGGCCCGCCAGTAGCCTTGCATGACCAGATCGCCACGGGCCAGAATTTCGCCGTCCTCGGCGATCCTGACCTCGGTGTTCTTCACCGGCGGGCCGACCGTGTGCATCTTCACTTTGTTGGGGCGGTTGACGCTGATCAGGGGCGCCGATTCCGTCTGGCCGTAGCCCTGCAACAGGCGTAGGCCGAGCGCCGTGAAATAGATGCCGATATCCTGGTTCAACGGTGCGCCGCCGGAGACCAGAGCCTTCAGACGCCCGCCGAACCGGCCCCGGACCTTGGAGCGCACGAGTTTGTCCAGAACGGCGTCCTGAAGGCGTTCGATCAGACCCAGGCTGCCGGGTGCATTGTATTTCTTGGTGCCCAATGCGAGGGCCTTGCGGAACATCTTTTCCTTGGCGCCGCCGGCGGTCTGAATGCCCCGTTCGATCCGCGCGTGCATGCTTTCGTACAGGCGCGGCACGGCGGTCATGATCGTCGGCTTTGCCTCGGCCATGTTGTTGACCAGGTGTTCGACGCCTTCGGCGTAATAGATTTCGGCGCCGATGGAGATCGGGAAGAACTGCCCCGCCATGTGTTCGTAGGAGTGGCTGAGCGGCAGGAACGACAGGAACACGTCCTCGCCCAGGCCGATTTCCTCCAACGCGTCCTTGGCGCCCTCGACGTTATGCAGCAGCGACTTGTGCGACAACATGACACCCTTCGGTTTGCCACCCGTGCCCGAGGTGTAAATGATGCAGGCCGTGTCGTCGGCAGCCCAGGAGTTGGCCGCCTCGACCATGTTGTCGTGACCGTTGGCCCCTGTCGCCAAAACGTCGTCCCAGTGATGCAGGTCGAAGCTGAGCGCCTGGTGGATTTCGACCTTGTCCATGCTCACGACGAACTTGCAGGCATCGGCCCGGTGCGCCGCCGGCATCAGCCGGTCCGCCAGCCGTTTGGTCGAGACGATGACGCCGACGGCGTCCGAATCCTCCAGGATGTGCAGATGGTCGGCTTCCGTATTGGTCGTATAGGCCGGAGTGGTGATGGCGCCCAAGGTCATCACGGCGATGTCCGCAATCAACCAATTGGCCCGGTTCTCCGACACCAAGGCGACGCGGTCGCCGGGCTTAACGCCCATTTCCTTGAGGCCGCGGGCCAGTTGCGAAACCCGCGTTGCGGCTTCGCCCCAGGTCATGGGTTTGTAGGCGCCCTCCGATTTTTCCCAAAGGAAGGGCTTGTCGCCCAGGCCGCTTGCCTGGGCATAGAACATCGCGGCCAAATTCGGCCAAGCATAGGTGCTCATGCGCTTATGTTTCCCCCGGTTGTGGTAACCCCACAACCACTCTATATCCTTAGAGAACAATAAGGATGCCCAGAAGGGATGCAAGCCATGACCGATGCTCTTCACCATCACGCCTTCCCGGCCCGAAGCCCCGATACCGGTGCCGCCGCCCAACGCGCGGACGATTTGCCGCATTGGAATTTGGCCGATCTTTACGACGGTACCGAGGATCCGCGGATCGCGACGGATCTGGCGCAGGCCGGAGAGGCGGCGAAAGCCTTCAACGATGCCTATAAGGGGCGCCTGGCGGACCTGTCCGGCGACGACCTGGGCAAGGCGGTCGCCGAGTACGAGGCGATCGGCGAGACGCTCGGCAGGATCATGAGCTTCGCGGGCCTGAAATTCGCGGAAAACATGGAAGACGGCGCGAGTGCGCGGTTCCAGCAATCCATGCAGGAAAAGGTCACGGACATTTCGACCCTGACCCTGTTCTTCACGTTGGAACTGAACCGGATCGAAGACGCCCGCCTGGATGCCCAGATGGCGGAAAGCGAGAGCTTGTCACGCTACGCCCCCTGGCTCCGGGACCTCCGCGCCTTCCGGCCCTATCAATTGTCGGACGAGTTGGAGCAGGCCCTGCATGAGCGGCATGTCACCGGTTCGGCGGCCTGGAACCGTCTGTTCGAGGAAACCCTGGCGGGGATGCGCTTTCCGGTGGACGGCGAGAACCTGACCCTGTCCGACGCCCTCAACCGGTTGAGCGAGTCCGACGGCGAGGTCCGCAAGAAGGCCGCCAAGGCCGTCGGCAAGGGGCTCGGCGACAACATCAAGCTGTTCTCCCTGACCTACAATACCCTGATCAAGGACAAGGCCATCGACGACAAGGCGCGCGGCTACAAACGGCCCGTGTCCTACCGGAACCTGGCGAACCAGGTCGAGGACGAGGTCGTCGATGCCCTGGCCACGGCGGTCCAGGAGAGCTTCCCCAAGCTGTCGCACCGGTATTACAAGCTGAAGGCCAAATGGTACGGCGTCGAGCAGATGGATTACTGGGACCGCAACGCGCCCCTGCCCGAAGCCGCAGACCGACGTTATTCCTGGGGCGAGGCGCGGGATACCGTGCTGGGCGCCTACCACGGCTTCACCCCCGACATGGCGGAGGTCGCACAGCAGTTCTTCGATAAACGCTGGATCGACGCGCCGCCGTCGCCGGGCAAGGATTCCGGCGCCTTCGCGCATCCCACGGTGCCGTCGGCGCATCCCTATATTTTGCTGAACTTCCACGGCCGCTCGCGCGACGTGATGACGCTGGCCCATGAGTTGGGCCACGGCGTGCATCAGGTGTTGGCCGCCCCGCAGGGCAACCTGCTGGCCGACACGCCGCTGACCCTTGCCGAAACGGCGTCCGTGTTCGGTGAGATGCTGACCTTCCGCGCCATGCTGGCGGCCGAGACCGATCCGGCCCGCCGCCGCGTCATGCTGGCCGGCAAGGTCGAGGACATGATCAACACGGTGGTCCGCCAGACCGCGTTCCACATGTTCGAAACCAAGGTCCATGCGGAGCGCGCCGAGGGCGAATTGTCGCCGGAACGGCTCGGCGAGATCTGGATGGAGGTCCAGACGGAAAGCCTCGGCCCGGCCTTCCGGTACGACGACGAATATCAGTACTACTGGGCCTATATCTCGCACTTCATCCACGTGCCGTTCTACGTTTACGCCTATGCCTTCGGCGATTGCCTGGTGAACTCGCTATATGACGTGTTCGAAGGCGGTCATCCGGGCTTCCAGGCCAAGTATCTGGACATGCTTCGGGCGGGCGGCACGCTCCGGCATAAGGAGTTGCTCGCCCCCTTCGGTCTGGATGCCTCCGATCCCGATTTCTGGCATCGGGGCCTGTCGATGATTTCCGGTTTCGTCGATCAGCTGGAACAGGAACTCTAGGCGTGGCCGAACCGTCCGGCGTGCCGCCGCGTGTCCTGCGCGCGGGGCCCGAACCCGAGGACACGTCTCTGCCGCCGCTGGTGTTCATTCACGGCGCTTTCTCGGGTGCGTGGATCTGGAACGAGCATTTCCTGACCTTCTTTGCCGACCTGGGGTATTCGTGCCACGCGGTCAATCTGCCGGGCCGCAAGGGCATGCAGGATTATCCCAAGCTGCACGATTTCGGCCTAAAGGATTTCGTCGAAGCGGTCATGAAGGTGATCGACGACCTGCCACGCCCGCCGGTTTTGATCGGCCATTCCATGGGCGGGTTCATCGCCCAGCGCGTGGCGCTGGAACGCGATATCGCGGGGGCGGTCTTGATGTCGACCGTGCCGCCCACGGGTCTTGCCGGTCCCTCGGTCGCCTTGGCGATGGCGAAACCGATGCTCATCTGGGAAATCGCCCGCATTCAATCCTTCGGCGCGCCGAAGGACGGCCTGGACGCCCTGCACGATGCGATCTTCGACGACCATGTGCCGAAGGAAACCTCGGACCGTCTGACGCCCCGGTTTCAGATGGAAAGCCGCCTTGCGGTGATCGATATGCATGCCGTGATGGTGCCGCCGCTGGGTGGCTTGCGCCAGAAGCCGGTGCTGGTTTTGGGCGCGGAGTTGGATCAGTTGATCCCGCTGGCCTTTGTCCATGGCACGGCGGCCTTCCTGGGAACGCAAGCGCATATCTTCGACGGTATGGGGCATGCTGTGATGCTTGAACAACATTGGCAGGTCGCGGCGCAATACATCGCCGATTGGCTGGGAGAGAACTATGGCTGACCGGCAGCCGCCGGATCGCAACACCGTCGGCGGGCGCGTCCGCCGATACGCCCGGGTCGGCGGCACGGTTGGCGGGCTGGCGGCGCGGCTGGCGGGCAATCGCCTGTTCGGTCTGGAACTGGACAAGGGCGTGCATGCCGCCGACCTGCAGGCAGCGCTGGGCGGGCTCAAGGGGCCGCTGATGAAGGTCGCGCAGATTCTCGCCACCGTACCGGACCTGTTGCCGGAAGAATACGTCCAGGAATTGCGCAAGCTGCAGACCTCGGCGCCGCCCATGGGGTGGAGCTTCGTCCGCCGGCGCATGGCGACGGAACTGGGCGCCGACTGGCAGGGCCGGTTCGCGTCGTTCGACCGCGAGGCCGCGGCGGCGGCATCGCTCGGCCAGGTGCACAAGGCGGTGTCCCACGACGGCCGGGACCTCGCCTGTAAAATTCAATACCCGGACATGGCGTCGGCGGTGGAGGCCGACCTTAAACAGCTGAAGGCCGTGTTCGCCATCTATCGCCGTTACGACAAGGCCATCGATCCGACGCAAATTCATCTGGAGCTTTCCGAACGCCTGCGCGAGGAATTGGATTACCGCCGCGAGGCCAGCAACATGGCGCTCTACCGCGCGATGCTGGCGGACGAGACAGGCGTCCATGTCCCCGAGGTCCTGGACGATCTCTCGACCGACCGGCTGTTGACGATGACATGGCTTTCGGGTGCCCCCCTGATGGACAGCGTCGGCGCCGATGCCGACCGGCGCAACGCCATCGCGCTGAACATGTTCCGGGCCTGGTACGTGCCTTTCTATTACACCGGCGTCATTCACGGCGATCCGCACCTGGGCAATTATTCGGTCCGTCCCGACTCCTCGATCAACCTTTTGGATTTCGGTTGTATCCGGGTGTTCCGCCCGGAATTCGTGGGCGCTGTGATCGACCTTTACCACGCGCTCCGCGACGACGACGAAGCGCTCGCCGTTCATGCCTACGAGACCTGGGGGTTCGCCGCACCGTCGAAAGAAATGATCGACGTGCTGAACGAATGGGCGCGGTTCCTGTATGGGCCGCTGCTGGCCGACAAGGTGCAGACGATCCAGGAAACGGGCGGCACGTCCTACGGGGCCGGGGTCGCGGCCAAGGTTCATAAGAAGCTGCGCGAATTGGGTGGCGTGATGCCGCCCCGCGAATTCGTGTTGATGGACCGGGCGGCCATCGGGCTGGGCAGCGTGTTCACCCACCTGAACGCGGAAATCAACTGGCACCGCAAGTTCCACGACCTGATCGACGGCTTCGATGTCGAGAAATTGAAGGCGCGCCAGGCCGATGCCCTTGCACAGGCGGGGGTTCCCCCGGTTTACTGAACCCCGGCGCCGACCGGCGCCGCAACGCGCCAAAGCGGCATTTTGAAGGAGAAGTTAGATGATCGTCACCACCACGGATTCCGTCGAAGGCCGCCAGATCGTCGCCTATCTGGGCGTCGTCGCGGGCGATGCCGTCATGGGCACCAATATCTTCAGCGATTTTTTCGCGGGCATTCGCGATATCGTCGGTGGGCGGTCGGGCTCTTACGAAAAGGAATTGGCCAAAGCCAAGGCCTTTGCCATTGAGGACATGCAGGCCCAGGCCCAGGAAGCGGGCGCGGATGCGATCGTCGGCGTCGACCTGGATTACGAATCCATCGCCCACGACAAGACCTGCCTGCTGGTCGTCAGCGCCAACGGCACGGCGGTAAAGCTCGCTTAAGACTTTTCGGCTAGATTCACTATAGTAAATCAACGACTTGTGCGCTCAGGGGCGTGATCGCTACACTGCGCATACCCGGATAGGCTGGGTGAATGCGGTGGCGGCTGCGCCGATGGGCGTCAAGAGTGGGCGTCGTCCTGGGTACGTCAATCCGCCGTTTAAGGCGCCCGGCCGGTAAGTGCGGCCGGGAAGGATCGGTATATGAACGATTCACATTCGGACAGGGCCGAGATCAGCCCCCCGGTTCTGGACCAAGCCTCCCTCGACCAGCTTTCCGCGGCCGCCCGCAGTCATGTCGAGGAGTTGGACACGGAACTCCACCGCCTATGGGGGTTGGGCCGGAACATCATTCTCGCCTGGACGCCGGCGGGCAAAGGCGTGCGCGTGTTGGTCATCCCCCATTACATCCTGGGAGAAATGGCGGCGCGTACGGCCATCGACAGCGAAACCGAAGACAGCCTGCAATTCGTCGACGAAGTCATCGCCGGGCATACCCTGGCCGACGACGAAGGCTTCGACACCATCGCCAAGTATTTCGGATACGAGCCGCGCCTGATCGAACTCAGCTTCGTTCCAGGCGTCGATCTTTCCAACGACCTGATGGAATCGGTCGTTCGCCGCTACAGCATTTCCTACATTCGCAACGGCGCCGTGGCGCTGTTCGATATCGTCGGGTTTTCGCTGTTCTCGCCGCTGGAACAGGTGACGCAGCTGAACAGTCTGGCCTATTCGGTGAACGCCTCGTTTTCCAAGATGCTGGCCCGCAACCTGGATATCCAGTTCGCGCGCTCGACCACCGGCGACGGATTCTACATCTGGAACCGCGACCGCAGTGTCGAAAGCAACGTCAACCTCTACCACCTGATGCATCTGGTCCTGGCCGACAACGCCATCGCCCGCTCGAAGGGCAAGGCGAATACCACGCCGCGCCTGCGCGCTGCCTTTCACATCGGTCCGCACTATGAGTTCTTCCAGTCCGAGGGCCTCAGCCCGACGGTCTACAGTTATATCGTCGGCGACGTGACCATCGAATTGGCAAGAATGATCGACCAGGCGCTGCCGGGCCAGATTCTGGTCGGCGATTTCCATGTCGACATGCGCGAGGGCGACACCGGCGAAATCACCCATATCGGCACATCCGAATTCATCGAACGTACCCGTCAGTCGCTTTCGAACCTGGAAGGCATCGTGCTATCCGGCGAGAACGTCGAGTCCATTCAATGCTATCTGACCGGCGAGCGCCTGGATTCCGGCGATTTCGGCGTCAAACGCTACCTGCTGCGCGACAAGCACGGCCTGACCCGCAAGGTCTACAACGCCAAGGTCAACATCTACCGCTCCGGCGGTGGGCCGATCTACCTGGGCTTCCAGACCGGCGACCTGGACGGCTTCGTTTTCGAGGACGAGGAGTACACCTGACATGGCGACCGATCCGAAAGAACCGATCTTCCATTTCTTCGACAACGCCGCCGTGCCGGTGGCCCCGTTCAGCCACGCCGTCGAATGCGACGGCTGGATCCAACTGACCGGCCAGATGCCGACGGACCCGAACGACGACGGCGCGCCGCTGCCCGACGGGATCGAGGCGCAGACCCGCCGCGTCATGGAAAACCTGAAGATCGTTCTGGCGGAACTGGGACTGGATCTGTCCCACGTCCTGTCCTGCCGGATCTACCTGACCCATTTCGAACGGGATTACGACCGCATGAACGCGCTCTACAAATCCTACTTCCCGGCCGACCGCCTGCCGGCGCGGACGACCGTCGGCGTCACCGGTCTGGCGCGGGGTGCCTTGGTCGAAATCGACATGGTGGCCAAGCGGCCGTCCTAGACGGCCCTCAGTCGGACCAGAGCGTTGGGTTGCGCCAGGGCGCTGGAACGATCATCCGGCCTTTCGGTCGGCTCTCACCTTCACCCTTTGACACCGATTGCCAAGCGTCCCGCCATTTCTCGGGAATGGGGCAGGGCGTGGATATCCCACGTTCCGGAAGAAAGCCGGACCGGCCGTAATAATTGGGATCACCCAGGACGCAGACATGCGCCACCCCGCGTGCGTCCATGCGGGCGATGCCTTCACTGATCAGCGCCTGGCCGATGCCTTTACGTTGGTGGCCGGGATCGACGCAAAGAGGGCCCAACAGGGCAATACGCCGGTCGGAATCCTCGACGTTGCAATCCGTGAATACGATGTGACCGACGACCAAGTCACCGGACAGGGCGACCAGCGAAATCACGCCATCCGTTTCGTCCAGCAAGGCAGCCACGGTAGGGCGCAACTCTTCTTCGGGAAAAGCGCGAGGGTAGAGAGCCAGGACCGCGCCCTGGTCGCCGGGCAGGCTTTCGCGAATATCGATCCCGTCCATGGTGAGGCTAGAACGCCGCGACCGAGCCGTCCGAGCGCGGATCGGCGGCGCCCTTCAGCAAACCGTTCGGATGGCGGACGATGGCGCCGGCGTGGCCCATGAATTCCTCGAACGGGCCGACGACTTCCAGGTCGTGACCGGCTTTTTTTAGGGCGTCCAGGACGGCGGGGTCGAAACGGTTTTCGATGCGCAGGTTCGTGGTCTCCGCTCCCCAGGTCCGGCCCAGCAGCCAGCGGGGCGCCGTGACGGCTTCCTGCAAATCGGTGCCGTGCAGGACGTGGCGGGCGAAGACCATGGCCTGGGTTTGCGGCTGGCCTTCGCCGCCCATGGTGCCGTAGACCATGGTCCGGCCGTCGGCCAGCAGGCCCATGGCCGGCTGGATCGTGTGGAACGGGCGGCGGTGGGGGCGCAGGCTGTTGAGGCCGCGCGGGTCCAACGAGAACGACGTGCCCCGGTTCTGCCAGGTGATGCCCGTCTCGCCCAGCACCGTGCCGGATCCGAACTCCCAATAAAGGCTTTGGATCATCGAGACGGCGCGGCCTTCGCCGTCGATGCAGCCGAACCAGACCGTATCGCCGTTGGGATCGGCGTCGGGCCAGGGGGCGGCCTGCTTGCGGTCGATATCGGCGGCCATGGCGTCCAGTTCGTCCGTCTTCAGGAAATCCAACGGATCGGCGGACATATAGGCCGGGTCGGTGACGTATTTGTCGCGGACGCGGAACGCCTGCTTGGTCGCCTCGACCAGGCCATGGACGAAGTCGAAGCCTTCGGGTTGCTGGACCTGAAGCCGCGCGTAGAGCGCCAGGATGATCAGCGAGGCCAGGCCCTGCGTCGGAGGCGGCATGTTGAAGATCGTATGCGGGCCGCAAGCGACGGACAGCGGCGGCAGTTCCAGCGCCTTGTGCCGTTCCAGATCGGCGAGGGCGAGGGGGCTTCCGGCGCGCTCCAGATCGGCGGCGATGGCCTTGGAAAGCGGTCCGCGATAGAAGCTGTCGAGTCCGTCCTTGGCCAGGGTCTTGAGCGTTTCCGCCGGGGCGGGCAGGCGCAGGGTGTCGCCGATATTGGGGGCCGTATGGGCGATGCCGCCCGGCAGGAAGGTCTCGGCGAAGCCCGGCACGCCGGTCATCTCGTCCTTCTTGGCCAACGTGTTGTGATGCAGTGACGGCGTGACCGGCGCCCCTTCGGCCGCGTAATAGGTCGCGTCCTCCAACAGGCGTTCCAGCGGCAGGGTGCCGCCCCAGGTCTTGGAAATACGCAACGCCTCGGCCCAGCCGGAAACGGCGCCGGCGACGGTCAACGCCGCCAGGGGGCCGCGCTGCGGGATGCCGTCGGCGTGGCCCGCCTTGGCGTAGAAATCGATATCGGCCTTGCCCGCCGCCGCGCCGCAGGCGTCGATGCCCACTGGATTGCCCTCGGTCCCCCGGATCAGCCAGAAGTTATCGCCGCCGAGCCCGTTCATATGCGGATAGACGACCGCGATCGTCGACGCCGTGGCGATCATCGCCTCGATGGCGTTGCCGCCGTCCTGGAGGACGCGGAGCCCGGCCTGGGACGCCAGGTGATGAGGAGCTGTGACCATGCCACGGCGGGCGGTGGGAGTTTGAAGCATCAGGCCGTCACCATTTCTTTGATTTTGAAGAAAAATTCGGCGTCATATTTCGCATTGCGGAATCGGTTCCATTTTACATTCCGCTGCGGGAAAAAGCATACTGATCCAGCATTTATAGGCTGTGCGGTACTTGTGCAAGTGCGGTACACAAGTCATATACCGGGGCAAGCAAGACCAAGGGCAGGGGACGAGACCCATGAAGATCGCAATTCCAAAGGAAACCCGAGACGGTGAAACCCGTGTCGCCGCGTCGGCGCAGGTCATCCAAAAACTGGTCGGCCTGGGCTATGACGTTGTCGTCGAAAAGGGCGCCGGTGCGGGTGCCAGCGTTTCCGACGACGTGTTCAAAGAGGCGGGCGCGTCGATTGCCGCGTCCGCCGCGACGGCCGTGAAATCCGCCGATATCGTGATGATGATCAATCCGCCGAAGACATCCGGCGCGGGCGCGCTGCCCGGCCAGATGAAAAAGGGTGCCGTCCTGATCGCGCAGTTGTCGGCCCTGACCTCGGCCGACGACGTTGCGGCCTATGCCAAGGCCGGGATCACGACCTTCGCCATGGAGCTGGTGCCGCGTATTTCCCGCGCGCAGTCGATGGACGTGCTGTCGTCCCAGGCCAACCTCGCCGGCTATCGCGCGGTTCTGGAGGCCGCCGCCGAATACGGGCGCGGCATTCCGATGATGATGACGGCGGCGGGCACGGTGCCGCCGGCCAAGGCGTTCATCATGGGTGTCGGTGTCGCGGGCCTGCAGGCCATCGCCACGGCCAAACGCCTGGGCGCCATCGTGACCGCCACGGACGTCCGCCCGGCGACCAAGGAACAGGTCGAAAGCCTGGGCGGCAAGTTCCTGGAAGTCGATCCGGAAATGGAGAAAGACGCCCAGACCGAAGGCGGCTACGCCAAGGAAATGCCGAAGGAATACTACGACAAGCAGAAACAGGTCGTGGCCGAGCACATCAAGAAACAGGACATCGTCGTCACCACGGCGCTGATCCCGGGCCGTCCGGCGCCCAAGCTGATCACCAAGGCCATGGTCGAAAGCATGCAGCCGGGCGCGGTGATCGTCGATTTGGCGGTCGAAGCCGGCGGCAATTGCGAAATGTCGGAGCCGGGCAAGACGATCACCACGCCGAACGGCGTGACCATCGTCGGCATCGCCAATCTGCCGGGGCGCCTGGCGCAGACGGCGTCGGACCTGTTCGCCAAGAACCTGCTGAACTTCCTGACGCCGCTGACCGACAAGGAAAAGAAGGGCACATTGGCCATCGATTGGGACGACGAGGTCGTCAAGGGCTGCTGCGTCACCCGCGACGGTGAGGTCGTCAACGAACGGGTCAAGGAGGCCATGGGCGCCAAAGCCCCGGCCGCCAAGAAGTCGCCCGCCAAGAAAGCCGAGGCGGCCAAGGCCGATGACGCCGACAAGGGCGGCGATAAAGACGCCGACAAGGACAAGGGGAACTGACCATGGACAGTGCGACCATCGCCAAACAGGCGCAGGACTTGGCCGCCGGTGCGGCCAAGCTCCTGGAACAAACGCAACAGCTGGCGACCGACGCGGCCACCGTCGTCGCCCAGCAGGCCCCCGCCATGGGCGGCCACGACAGCTTCCTCGGCCTGTTCACGATTTTCGTGATGGCCTGTTTCGTCGGCTACTACGTCGTCTGGTCGGTGACCCCGGCGCTGCATTCGCCGCTGATGGGCGTGACCAATGCGATTTCGTCGGTGATCATCGTCGGCGGTATCCTGGCGGCCGGGCCCGAGGGCATGGATTTCTCGTCCTGGATGGGCTTCCTCGCGATCATGCTGGCGTCGGTGAATATCTTCGGCGGCTTCATCGTGACGCAGCGAATGCTCGCCATGTTCAAGAAAAAAGAGAAGAAATAGGGAGGGCCTGAACAATGACCGCAAGCTGGACGGGCTATGCCTATCTGATCTCTTCCGTGCTGTTCATCCTGGCGCTGCGCGGATTGTCGTCGCCGGAGACGGCGCGCCGCGGCAACCTGATGGGCATCATCGGCATGACCATCGCCATCGTCACGACGTTGCTGGACCCGGGCGTCATGTCCTTCGGCATGATCATCCTGGCGATCCTCATCGGTGGGTCGGTCGGCACGCTGACGGCGCTGAAAATCCAGATGACGGCGCTGCCGCAACTGGTCGCGGCCTTCCATTCCCTGGTCGGCATGGCGGCGGTCTTCGTCGCCACGGCGGCGCTGTTCAACCCGAAGGCTTACGGCCTAGGCGCGGTGGGCGAAATCCCGGGTGCCTCGCTGGTCGAAATGTCGTTGGGCACGGCCATCGGCGCGATCACCTTCTCCGGTTCCGTCATCGCCTTCGCCAAGCTGCAGGGTCTGATGTCGGGCTCGCCGATCACCTTCCCGGGGCAGCATAAACTCAATGCGCTCGTCGGCCTCGCGATCCTGGTGCTGATCGTCATGTTCGTCGGCTCGGAATCCCATACGCTTTATTGGGCCATCGTGGTCCTGGCCTTCGCCATCGGCTTCCTGCTGATCATTCCCATCGGCGGCGCCGACATGCCGGTCGTGGTCTCGATGCTCAACTCCTATTCGGGTTGGGCGGCGGCCGGGATCGGCTTCACCCTGTCGAACCCGGCGTTGATCATCACCGGCGCCTTGGTCGGTTCGTCCGGTGCGATCCTGTCCTACATCATGTGCAAGGGCATGAACCGGTCCATCGTCAACGTGCTGCTGGGCGGCTTCGGCGGCGATGCGGCGGGTGGCGGTGCCGCGGCATCCAGCGAAGGCAAGACCGCCAAGTCGGGGGCCGCCGACGATGCCGCCTTCATCATGAAGAACGCGTCCAAGGTCATCATCGTGCCCGGTTACGGCATGGCCGTGGCCCAGGCGCAGCACGCCGTCCGCGAAATGGCCGACGCGTTGAAGGCCGAAGGGGTCGAGGTCAAATACGCCATTCACCCGGTCGCCGGGCGCATGCCGGGGCATATGAACGTGCTGCTGGCCGAAGCCAACGTGCCCTATGACGAGGTCTTCGAGCTGGAAGAGATCAACCACGAATTCTCGACCGCCGAAGTCGCCTACGTGATCGGCGCCAACGACGTGACGAACCCGGTCGCCAAGACCGACCCGTCCAGCCCCATCGCCGGGATGCCGATCCTGGATGTCGAGAAGGCAGGCACGGTGCTGTTCGTCAAGCGGTCCCTGTCGCCGGGCTATGCCGGGGTCGACAACCCGCTGTTCTACAACGACGGCACCATGATGCTGTTCGGCGATGCCAAGAAGATGACCGAAGAGATCGTCCAGGCCCTCGATTAGGGCGCTGGTTCCGAAACCGCGGTTCGGCCCGGCGATCGGGTATTCCGATCGCCGATGGCCGGGCGCGGTTCGGTCAGGGAACTGCCGGACACGGCAAAGGACGCGCAGGGGCCAAGGCCCGGCGACGTCCGGTCACTCGATTTAAAAGGAAAGGAACGGCCCGGCTGCGGGCCGCAACGCGGCTTTAGAAGCCTTCGCGCTCGATGCGCTTGCGCTCCAGCTTGCGCGCACGGCGCACGGCTTCGGCCTTTTCACGGGCCCGGCGCTCGGAGGGCTTCTCGTAGGAACGGCGCAGCTTCATTTCGCGGAAGATGCCTTCACGCTGCATCTTCTTTTTCAGGGCTTTCAGGGCCTGATCAACGTTGTTGTCTCGGACGATGACTTGCACGGTAAGCTCACGCTCCTAATCTTATAGTCAACAAAACCAATCGGACCTGTGCTATCACCGGTCCGGGAAGACGGGCTTCTATCACATCGAAACCACGTTGTGAAGGAGCAAACATGTTATTTTCCAGGGTATCATCGGCCCCCGCAAGGGACCTGTAAGCCCCGGTTTCATCACTCGTTTCGAAGATTTCGCCCAAGGATTACGTTATGGCCATTCTGAAAATCGCGCGCATGGGGCATCCGGTCCTGATGGACAGGGCCCAGCCGGTCGAAGATCCCACCGATCCGCGCATCCATGGCCTGATCGCCGACATGGTGGAAACCATGGCCGACGCGCCGGGCATCGGGCTCGCCGCGCCCCAGGTTCATGTGCCGCTGCGCATCGTCGTCCTGCGGGTCCCGGGCGAACGCTGCGAGGACGGCAAGGATGTGCCGCTGACGGCGCTGATCAACCCGGTGATCACGCCCCTGAGCGAGGAAATGGAAGAGGACTGGGAAGGCTGCCTGTCCGTTCCCGGCATGACCGGGCGGGTGCCGCGCTATACGCATATCCGCTACAGCGCCCACGGACCCGACGGCAAGACGTTCGAGCGCGAGGCCAAGGGCTATCACGCCCGCGTGGTACAACACGAATGCGACCATCTGGACGGTATTGTCTATCCGATGCGCATGACGGACCTGTCGACCTTCGGTTTCGTCGAGGAAATGTCCCGCGCACCCCGGACCCAGGTCGAACCCGCGACCGATACGGAAGACGGAGAAGCCGCATGACGACCAAGACTTCCGAGCCCAAACGCATGACGGCCGACGAGGCCCGTGTCCGCCATATCGTTCTGCGCGACCGCCTGATCGCCGCCGCGCTGGAACACGTGCCGTTCGACGGCTGGTCGCGGAAGGCGCTGGAGGCGGGGGCCGCCGATCTGGGCATGGAGGCCGCCGACGTGCTGCGCGCCTTCCCGGGCGGCATGGCCGACGCCGCCGACCATTTCGCCGACTGGTCCGACCGCCGCATGTTGATGGAACTGGCCAAAATGGACCTGGACGCCATGAAGGTGCGCGAACGGGTGGCGGCGGGCGTGCGTGTGCGTTTGGAAATGAACGCCCCTTACCGTGAAGCCATGCGCCGTCTGCTGTCGTTCCTGGCGTTGCCGGTCAATGCGCCCTTGGCCGCCCGCATGACCTGGCGGACCTGCGATCATATCTGGCATGCGGCGGGCGACCGGGCCGCCGATTTCAACCATTACACCAAGCGCGGCCTGCTGGCCCCGGTCTATACCTCGACTATTCTGTACTGGCTGTCCGATGCCTCGGACGGGTTCGAGAACACCTGGGGCTACCTGGACCGGCGCCTCGCCGACGTGTTGAAGATCCCTGTGTATAAGGCAAAGGCGGAACAGGCGCTGGGGCGTCTGCCGACGCCGTTGGGTATCCTCAAGCGGCTCAAGAAGGCGGCGGCCCGGCCGATGGGGCCGAATGTCCCGCCGGCCGCCTGATTCATTTCCTCTTTACCCTCTTATGCGATGCTTTCGGCTTGAGAGACCGTCAGGTATGCTCGATTCCGGCTTCGATCTGGGATCGACCAAAAGGAGACCGGGCCCGTGAGTGTTGCGCAGACCGACCTTTCCGCCACCAAATCCGTGAACGGCAAGCCCGTCAACGGCCAGGCCTTTGAAAAACGGCCGGCGGTCGAGCGGGTTAACCTGGCCGATCATTTCCTGGAATGCTGCAAGCTCAACCGCTATCTCACCGTCGCCGACGGGCACCGCTTCGTGATTACCGAGGATTTCGGCCGTACGGCCACCATTCCCGCCGATGCGGCGGCCATGGCGGCGATCTATTCCCGCGACAAGCTGGTCGCCCAGGCGGCGGTCCTGCCGCTGGGGCAGGTCGCGAAGAAACTTCGGAAAAAGCAGGACCGCGCGACGTTTGAGCGGCTGTTCTCGTTGATCGAGGAACAGGCGCTGGACGACCGCGTCCGTGATTCCGCCCATACCCTGTTGGAACGCGGTTTCCGCGAGGCCGAGATCAATTCCCTGGAGGCCGAGCTGAACGATCAACTCAGCCCCGCACGCACCCGCTATCGTCAGTTCCTGGATATCGTCCGCCGCATGATGGACGGCCAGATGACGCCTCCGGCATTCCTTGAGGAATTCAAGGCTTTCACCGCCGACGTCGCCGGGCGCCTGGATTTCGGCATCTACAGCTTCTGCCTGGACCGTCTGTTCGGCAGCCTGCGCATTCCCGTTGCGGTCAAACAGCTGCTGGTCGGCGAATTGTTGGCCTTTCCGCCCGCGGTGCGCCGGGAACTGCTGACCAATATTCTGGTCTTCCCGGGCCAGACCGAGGATTTGAAGCGGTTCGTGCGAAACACGGTGCTGGCCGAACTGGGCCGCTCCGTCGCCGTCGAGATCGAATTGCTGGAAGCGTACCGGATGCGGCGCATCACCTTGGACGACCTCGCCGGTACCGTCTGAATTTCCCGATATCAGCCGTTCGGCAACTGCCCCTTGGGGTAGAGCCGATTGACGTGGCCCATCTTGCGGCCCGGGCGGGCCTCGGCCTTGCCGTAAAGGTGCAGGCGCGCGCCGGGGTCGGCCAACAGATCGGGCCAGCCAGTGACGTCGTCGCCGATCAGGTTCTTCATCACCGCGTCATGATGCGCCTCGACCGAACCCAGCGGCAGGCCGCAGACGGCCCGCACCAGTTGTTCGAACTGGCTGGTCGGGCAGGCATCCATGGTCCAATGCCCTGAATTGTGGGGCCGGGGGGCCAGTTCGTTGACCAGGATGCGTTTGTCGCGGGTGACGAACATCTCGACCGCCAAGAGGCCGACCAGGTCCAGCGCATCGGCCAGATCATGGGCGATGGCGACGGCCTGTTCCGCCAGGTCGCCGGGCAGGCGCGCGGGGGCCAGGGTGGTATCCAGGATATGATTGACGTGGCGGTTCTCGACCGCCGGATAAGTCACCCAGCCGCCGTGCGGCGACCGCGCGGTGATGACCGAGACCTCGCAATCCAGGTCGACGAAGCCTTCCAGGATGCCGATTTCGGCCCCCATGGCGGCCCAGGCGGCGGCGTAATCGCAATCGGGGGCGATCAATACCTGGCCCTTGCCGTCGTATCCCATGCGCGAGGTCTTCAGGACGGCGGGGCGGCCGATCTCGTCGGCGGCCTTGGCCAGATCCTCGGCCGAGGTCACCTTGCGGTAGGGCGTGGTCGGCGCGGTTTTGTTGATGAAGTCCTTTTCCTTCAGCCGGTCCTGGGCGATCGCCAGACATTGCGCGCCCGGGCGGACCAGGGCGTGTTCGGCCAGGTATTCGGCGCTTTCGGCGGGCACGTTTTCGAATTCGAAGGTCACGACGTCGACCGAGCCAGCGAAGGACTTAAGCGCCTTGCGGTCTTCGTAATCGGCGATGGTCGCCGCCGCGGAAACCTGTTCGCCCGGTGAATCGGTCTCCGGCGTGAAGATATGGCATTTGTAGCCCAACCGCGCGGCGGCCAGGGCGGTCATGCGGCCCAATTGGCCGCCGCCCATGATGCCGATGGTGCTGCCCGGCGGCAGCGGATGCACGGATGCGGACGCCATGATCAGGATGCCGGTGGTGTGTCGGTGGGAATTTCGGCGACGCCCGCCGTCTGCTTGGCGCGGAAATCGTCCAGCGCGGCGGCGACGTTGTCGTCCATCAGGGCGACCACGGCGGCGGCCAGCAGGCCCGCGTTCTTGGCCCCGGCCTTGCCGACGGCAAGGGTGCCGACGGGCACGCCGCCCGGCATCTGAACGATGGACAGCAGGGAATCCATGCCTTTCAGCGCCTTGCTTTCGACCGGCACGCCGAATACGGGCAGGGGCGTCATCGCCGCCGCCATGCCCGGCAGGTGCGCGGCCCCGCCGGCCCCGGCGATGATGGCTTTCAGGCCACGGCCCTTGGCGGATTTGGCGTACTCGAACAGGCGGTCCGGCGTGCGGTGGGCGGAGACGATACGCGTCTCATGCGGAACGCCCAGCGCCGTCAGCACATCCGCCGCTTCGCGCATGGTGTCCCAGTCCGATTGACTGCCCATGATGATGCCGATCAAGGGGGTGTCGGCGGCCGTGTCCGGCATGTGTAACCTCGCTTCCTGTGAAGGCGTTCTGAAATCGCCTTCCCGTGACGGGAAGCGCGCCATTATATGGGCCGCCGCCGCCTTCGCAAGCCTGCAATATGCCCTTGAATCGCAAGCCTTTCTTAACCACATGACGGTAATCTAATTTTAGATTAGTCCGTTTGATCGCCCGAAAGGGCGCCTGACAACAGAGACCCGGACAAAGGGAGACGTGGTCATGGACGTGAACCAAGCGGCCCCCATCCAGCCGGTCGGATCCGGCGGTGGCAACGGCGGCGGCGCCGGCCATGGTGGCGGCAAGAAAGACGAACACAAGGACGAACAGACCCCGCACGGCCATACGGAGCCGGCGATCAACGTCTCGGGTTTGTTGTCCATGGAGGGCCTGACGCCCGAGGCGCAGCATGCCCTTGAGCGCATGGCGGCGGAGATCGAACCGCTGCGCCATCAGCTGACCCATGCCCAGGAAGAATTGGAACACGCGCTGGAACGGGAATTCCAGGACGCGGTGGTGCCCGCCCTCAACCGCCGGGGGATCGTGCACGACCTGGACAAGTTGATCCACCGGTTGGGTCAGACCCAGTCCCGCCCGTCGCTGATCCTGGTCCACCTCGCCAACGGCGACGATATCCGCCGGCGGCATGGCCGCGAGGCGCTGGATGCGGCGTTGCGCTCGGCCTGCGGCGTGCTGTCGTCGGACCGGCATCAGGCGATGGTCGTCGGTTGCCTGGGCGGCAACGATTTCGCCCTGGCGGTTCTCGAAGACGGCCTGGACGGCGGGCGCAGGAAGGCCGCCGAGATCGAGGCGGCGTTGCGCGAAACACAAACGGCGCAGGGTCTGTTCCTGGAAGCCCGGACGGGCGTCGCGCTGTTGGAGCCGGGGATGACGCCGGAGGCGGCCATTGCCGCCGCCGACCGCGATCTGCTCTAGGCCGAAGGTCCAGGCTTTACAGGCCTCGCCGCACTAACTACAACACGGGCCAACACAAGGGGCGCGCCCGAGGGGCGCATCCCGCGTGCGCCGAAGGCGACCTGATGCGCGCGGGCGCACGAAACCCGCATTCCGAAAGTTGACACATGACCGAATTCGACGGCGTCACAACGGCGCTCGGCCAGGCATTGGCCAAGCGCGGCTATACCGACCTGACACCCGTGCAAACCGCGATCCTGGCCCCCGAACTGGCCGAGGCCGATGTGCTCGTCTCCGCCCAGACGGGGTCGGGCAAGACCGTGGCCTTCGGGCTGGCCCTGGCGCCGACGCTGTTGGCGGGTGCCGACCGATTCGATCGGGCGGATCAGCCGCTCGCCCTGGTCGTCGCCCCGACGCGTGAACTGGCGCTGCAGGTCAAACGCGAACTGGATTGGCTGTATGAAATGACGGGCGCGGTTTCGGCGTCCTGCATCGGCGGCATGGACATGGGCCGCGAACGCCGCGCCTTGAACCAGGGTGCCCATATCGTCGTCGGCACGCCGGGCCGCCTGCGCGATCATATCGAACGCGGGTCCCTGAATGTCGGTGCCCTGCGCGCCGTGGTCCTGGACGAAGCGGACGAGATGCTCGACCTGGGGTTCCGGGAGGATCTGGAATTCATTCTGGATTCCGCCCCGGACGAGCGGCGGACCCTGCTGTTCTCCGCCACCGTGCCCCGGACCATCGCGACCTTGGCAAAGCGTTATCAGCGCGACGCGGTCCGAGTTAAGACCACCGAGGAACGGTCGCAGCATGGCGATATCGAATACCGCGCCCTGGCGGTCGCACCTAACGACCGGGAAAACGCGATCATCAACGTGCTGCGCTATTACGACGCCAAAAGTGCGCTGGTGTTCTGCGCCACGCGGGCGACGGTCAACCATATGACCAGCCGCTTCGCCAACCGGGGCTTTCCCGTGGTCGCCCTATCCGGCGAGCTGAGCCAGAACGAGCGGACCCACGCGCTGCAGGCCATGCGCGACGGGCGGGCCAAGGTCTGCATCGCGACGGACGTGGCGGCCCGCGGCATCGACCTTCCGAACCTGGAACTGGTCATCCATGCCGACATCCCGAAGACCGGCGAAACCCTTTTGCACCGAAGCGGGCGCACGGGCCGCGCCGGGCGCAAGGGCGTCTGCGCCCTGATCGTGCCGCACAACATGCGTAACCGTACGGAACGGCTGCTGAAAGGTGCGAATATCGAGGCGACCTGGGCCAAGGCGCCTTCCGCTGATGAAATCCGCGCCCGCGACCACGAACGCCTGTTGGCGGACCCGCTGTTGACCGAACCGTTGAACGACGAAGAACAAGCCTTCGCCGCCGAACTTCTCGGCCGATACGCACCGGAACAGATCGCCGGCGCCTTCCTGCGCCAGCAGATGGCAAGCCAGTCGGCGCCGGAGGAACTCCTCGACGTCGATCCGGCGAATTTCAGCGACCGTCCGGACCGGGGCGAGCGCAAGGCCCGCCGCGACGCGTTTCAGGGCGGCGCCTGGATTTCCGTTTCCGTCGGCCACAAACACAATGCGGAGCCGCGCTGGCTTCTGCCCATGCTTTGCCGCGCGGGCCATGTGACGAAAAAGGATATCGGCGCGATCCGCATCTTCCACACGGAAACCTTCGTCGAACTGAGCGCCGACCGCGCCGAGCAATTCATCGACGCCCTTGGCCCCGACATGGTCATGGAAAAGACCGTCAAGGTCGCCCGGGTCGACGGCCCGCCGGACGTCGCCGCCGACGGCTCGCGCGAGGCACGCGGCAAGACCTATCAGGGCGACCGGCCCGGGTGGGATCCGCAATCGGCCAAGCGCGGGGACGGGCCGAAAAAACGCAAGTTCAACCGCCGCCAGGAAGCCCGCGACGAAGCCCGGGCCGACGCCTTCAACGATGACCGCCCGCCGCCGGGCGACGGCGGCGCGCCCAAGCCCAAGGGCAAAAAGCCCCATCGCGGCAAGGGAGGGCCCAAAGGCGGGCCCCATGGCGCGGCCAAGGGTGGTGCCAAAAGCGGCAACCCCGGCGGTCACGCACCTGTAAAGCGGAAGAAACCGAAAAAGCATTTTGACTAGGCATTCTCGGCCCTCCGCAATCCAAGTCGGCGATGGTGCCGTCCTCCTGTCTCACTAAAAAATCGGAATCGAATATTTTGCCTCTACGTTTGCTCGCCGCCTTCGCGGACAGTTACTCGCTTGCCGACTGGAAAGGCGACGGATCGCCCGGAAACCTTATCGGCCGTATTAAAATCGAATTGCTGGCGGGCCTGACCGTCGCCCTGGCCTTGGTGCCGGAAGCGGTTGCCTTTGCCTTCGTCGCCGGGGTGCATCCCCTGGTCGGGCTTTACGCTGCCTTTTTGGTCGGCCTGATCACCGCCGTTCTGGGCGGCCGGCCGGGCATGATCTCGGGCGCCACCGGCGCGCTCGCCGTGGTCATGGTCGCCCTGGTCGCCAGCCACGGAGTCGAATACCTGTTCGCGACGGTGGTCCTGATGGGGGGCATTCAGATCGCCGTCGGCCTTCTGCGCCTGGGCAAGTTCATCCGCCTGGTGCCGCACCCGGTGATGATGGGCTTCGTCAACGGCCTGGCGATCGTCATCTTCCTGGCCCAGTTGACGCAGTTCCAGGTGCCGGGCCCGGACGGGGTCAAGGTCTGGATGACCGGCTGGCCCCTGGTCTCCATGTTGGGGCTGGTCGCCTTGACCATGGCGATCATCTGGCTGATGCCGAAGATCACTTCGGTCATTCCGGCGCCGCTCGCGGGGATCGCCGTGGTCGCGGCAATCGTCATCGGCTTCGGCATCGACGTGCCCCGGGTCGGTGATCTGGCGACGGTCAAGGGCGGTCTGCCGGAATTCCACATTCCCATGGTGCCGCTGACTTTGGAAACGCTTGAGGTCATCGTCCCTTACGCCGTGATCCTGGCGGCGATCGGCCTGATCGAAAGCCTGCTGACCCTGAACCTGGTCGGCGACATCACCGGTAAGCGGGGCGGGGCGTCGCAGGAATGCGTGGCCCAGGGCCTGGCCAATACGGTGACGGGCCTGTTCGGCGGCATGGGCGGCTGCGCCATGATCGGCCAGTCCATGATCAACGTGCAGTCCGGCGGGCGGACGCGGATCTCGGGCATCTCGGCGGCGCTGTTCCTGCTGGCCTTCATCCTGGTCGCCTCCAGCCTGATTGAACAGATCCCCCTGGCGGCCCTGGTCGGCGTGATGTTCATGGTCGTCATCGGCACCTTCGCCTGGCAGAGCTTTCTGATTTTGCGGCGCATTCCGCTGACCGACGCCCTTGTCATGGGGTTGGTCACGGTGGTGACGGTGATCAGCGATCTGGCGGTCGCGGTGGTCGTGGGTGTCATCGTTTCGGCCCTGGCGTATGCCTGGAACAACGCGACCCGCATTCACGCCAAGACCCACGAGACGCCCGAGGGCGGCAAGGTCTATCAGATCGAAGGACCGCTGTTCTTCGGCTCCACCGACGGGTTCGACGAACTGTTCAAACCGGAAAGCGATCCGGGCCTGGTGATCATCGATTTCCTGAACAGCCGCGTCGTCGATCATTCCGCCCTGCAGGCGATCGAGGCCCTGGCCCAGAAGTATCAGGCCCAGGGCAAGACCCTGCAGCTTCGCCATCTGTCGCGGGACTGCCACCAATTGCTGAAGCGGGCGGGGCAGTTGATGCTGGATTCCGACGACGATCCGACCTACGGCGTCGCGGTCGACTATTTCGTCAAAACCGGTAGTCTGGGGGGCGGTCACTAACCCTTGCCGCACCGGAGCCGCCGAAGGAGGCATCGCATGACCTTTGTCCGCATTCTGTCTCTGATCGGCTTTTTGATGTCAGGAGCCGCCATGGCCGCCGACCCCCAGAATCCCACCGCCCACGATTTCACCTTCGTCGGGATCGACGGGCAGCCGCTGCCGCTTAAGACCTTCGCGGGCAAGGTGGTGATGATCGTCAATACGGCGTCGCAATGCGGGTTCACGTCCCAGTACACGGGCCTGCAGGACCTTTGGACGCGGTATCGGGACAAGGGCTTCGTGCTGCTGGGTGTGCCCTCCAACGACTTCGGCGGTCAGGAGCCGGGCAGCGAGGCCGAGATCAAGGATTTCTGCGAAACCAATTTCAGCGTCGATTTCCCGCTGACGGCGAAGGCCGTGGTTTCCGGCGACGACGCCCATCCGTTCTATAAATGGGCGGGCAAGGAACTGGGCGTCGTGGCGAAGCCGCGCTGGAACTTTCACAAGTATCTGGTGGGGCCGGACGGGCGGCTGATCGATTGGTTCTCGACGCCGACCAAGCCCACGGCGGGGCGGGTGATCAAGGCGGTCGAGGCGGCGCTTCCCAATTAGTGGGCCGGCGGCGCGTCGGATATCAGGCGATGATGTCGGGCAACAGCTGATCTTCGAGGATCGCGATCTCATCCTTCAGCGCCAATTTGCGCTTCTTCAACCGTTGCAGCTTCAATTGATCGAAGGGCAGGGCTTCGACGAGATGGCTGATCGCCTCGTCCAGGTCGCGGTGTTCGACCTTCAATTCCTCGACCCTTTGGCGTAACGCGTCCTGCTCGTCCATGGCGCTCCATCCGGGACCGGAAGTCGCCGCGCGCCTGTTCGCGCCGCCCGTTTCCGTTCCGCCGAATTCATGTTACCAGAATGGCGGATGTTCCTATAGACGCCTCGAGAGGTGCGCGCAATGAAACGCCTCGGAGTCCTGACCAGCGGCGGCGACTGCGCCGGGCTTAACGCCGCGATCCGCGCCGTGGTCAAACGCGCGATCACCGGCTACGGCGCCGAGGTCGTGGGGATCCTGCAAGGCACCAAGGGCCTGATGGAACGCCCGGTGATGGCCCGGCCTCTGGACCTTTCCGTTTTCACCGGCGATATCCTGCGCCAGGGCGGGACCATGTTGGGCACCGTCAACACGGGCGATCCCTTCGCCTTTCCCGATGGCCAGGGCGGGTTTGCCGACCGCTCGGACGAGGTCATCGACGGGATCCGGCAATTGGGCCTGGACGCGCTGATCGGCATCGGCGGCGACGGCAGCATGCGAATCCTCCGGCGCCTGGCCGATCAGGGCGGCCTTCCCTTCGTCGGCATCCCCAAGACCATCGACAACGACGTGCAGGGTACGGAGCTCTGCATCGGCTATCACACCGCCGTCGCCACGGCGGTCGAGGCGTTGG